>Ga0207933_1000187_pt1 | contig 65044 bp, 60 predicted proteins | sample NGESurdeep092012_4_FD_184488 | JGI IMG/M metagenome (GOLD analysis project Ga0207933, IMG submission 184488) | Arctic peat soil microbial communities from Barrow, Alaska - NGEE Surface sample F53-3 deep-092012 (SPAdes) | ecosystem: Environmental > Terrestrial > Soil > Wetlands > Peat ...
CAGAAAGACCCTCGGCTGGAAGTGCCCAGCCGAAGTCTTCCTACCCAACTTCGACTTCGTGAAATACTGGCACCGTACCTTCAACCCCGTTGCACTTCAAACTTGAAACCGCCATGCGAAAAAGAAACGGAGAGGCACAATGATTACCAATGACCAGATTTGCTCAGAATGTGGTAAACCGTTGACTGAAATTACGTCGATCAACCCTCAACGCAGACTTCCAAGTGGCCAAGGGTTAGATTGCCAAAATCCTGACTGTCCAAAATATGTTGAAGAACGATTCGGTCAGGTCTTTGCCCTTCCCATCGGCACCCAATCACGTTGACCTGTTCCTTTACAAGGTTCGCAAGGTTTACCGTCAACTAAACCAGTTCCGTGACAAATGTCGCATGCTGTTTTGAGAGCTACCATGAATTTTCCACCTTTCCTGTTTATCCTACGGACGGCCAACAGGGAGTCAAATATATAAATCCCAATTTTTGAGCATACGTGGGCTGGCTGCCGGGGCCGCTGGGGACGGCGGCTTGCTCCCTTTAGAGATTGCAGTTAGGGAACTATCTCCCAAATATCGGCGCCGATCAAGCTATTTCAGCAAATCTGGTTCATGCGCCTCGCCCTGCTCTACGGATAAATGCGGTTGAGCGTCCTGGCGAACGGGATGGTTTCGCGGACGTGGTCGAGGCCGCAAATCCAGGCCACGCAGCGCTCTATCCCCATCCCGAAGCCGCTGTGGGGGACGCTGCCGTATTTGCGGAGGTCGAGGTACCACTGGAAGGCGTCCATGGGAAGGTTGTGGGATTCGATGCGGGACTTGAGGAGGTCGTAGTCGTCGACGCGCTGGGAGCCGCCGATGATTTCGCCGTAGCCCTCGGGGGCGAGGACGTCGACGCAGAGAGCCTTGGTGGGGTCGGCTGGGTCGGGTTGCATGTAGAAGGCTTTGACGTTCGCGGGGTAGCGATGCACCATCACAGGCTTGGTGAACTGGTTGGAGATGTAGGTCTCGTCGGGAGAGCCGAAGTCGTCGCCGTAGGTGTGGGCGTTTTCGAGCAGGCCTTTGGCGTGTGCGTCGAGCAGCATCGCGTGTGCGTCGTCGTAACTCAGCTTGGGGAATGGGACGCGCTCGCCGTTGGGACCGGGGGCGATGATGGCTTCGAGCTTCTCTACGTCCTTGCCAATGACTTTCAGGTCGGCGCGATGAGTCTCCAGCACGCGCGTGACGATGTGGCTGAGGAAATCGTCGGCTAACTGCATCAGGCCGTCGAGGTCCATGTAGCAGGCTTCGGGTTCGATCATCCAGAACTCGGTGAGGTGGCGGCGGGTTTTGGACTTCTCCGCGCGAAACGTCGGGCCGAAGCTGTAGACCTTGCCCAGCGCCAGGGCCGTCGCTTCCACGTAGAGTTGGCCGGACTGGGTGAGGAAGGCCTTGTCGTCGCCGAAGTAGTCCATTTCGAAGAGCTCGGAAGTTCCCTCGCACGCGTTGGGCGTCAGGATCGGCGGGTCGGTGCGGAAGAAGCCGCTGGTGTCGAAGTACTCGGCTGCCGCGCGCATGATGGTGGCGCGGACGCGGAGGATGGCCGACTGGCGCGGCGTGCGCAGCCAGAGGTGGCGGTGCTCCATGAGGAAGTCGGGGCCGTTTTCCTTGAGCTGGATGGGGTATGGGGTGTCGTCCGCGATGCGCTGGGTGACGGTGACGCCCTCGACCTGGAGCTCGAAGATGGAGGGATCCTTCGGGTGCCGGCTGACCTTGCCTGTGACGACGACCGACGACTCAAGCGTGAGGTTCTTGAGGGTCTCGAAGACTTCTTCCGGCACAGCGGCCTTGGGGACGATGCCCTGGATGGTGCCCGTGCCGTCGCGGAAGGTGGGGAACAGCAACTTGCCGGAGCTGCGGAGGTTGTAGAGCCAGCCGCGGACGGTGACCGTTTCGCCTACGTGGGAGCCGATGTCGGCGATGGTGGTGAGGTTTTCGGGGACGGTGAGTGGGGTGGACATGGATGTCCAGTTTACGCTGTGGGCGTTTGTGCAAGCCCACCTTAGCCGCAAAGAGCGCGGCGAAGATGGGTCACCCCGATTGCAGTGCCGCTCAGATTAGGTGGCTTTGCGCTGGAAGGAGGTCTTCTTGGTGTTGGCGAAGGAGTCTTTCGCCTTGAAGGATGCCGCGGAAGCTCCGGGGCCGGGCTTGGCGCCGGTCTTGCCTTGTTCAGCTTTGTCGCGGAGCGCCTGGAGCTTCTGGGCTTTGCGGCTGAGGCCGCCTACTTTTACGCCGGGTTTGGGAATGAAATCGCTCATAAGAAATCCTCTCACAATTGGGAACACAAATTTGTGGCGCGAGAACTGCAGGTCTCTCCGCTTCGTCCGCAAAAGCGCGGACTTCGGTCGAGATGACAAGTTTGGGGGCGGTCAGACGGTGGCGAGCATGGCGGCGAGCAGTGCGGTGCGTTCGACGATGCGGTTGCGGACGATGTGCTCGTGGGCGGCATGGGCCCCGGCGCCGACTGCGCCCATGCCGTCGAGCGTGGGGACGCCGATGGCGGCGGTGAAGTTTCCGTCGGAACCGCCGCCGGTGGAGGCTTCTTCGAGGGTGAGGCCGATCTCAGCAGCGAGTTTGCGGGCCTGTTTGAAGAGGGCGACCGCGCCGGGCTTGCGCTCCATCGGCGGGCGGTTGATGCCGCCGGTGACTTCGAGCTTGCAGGCCTTGTCGGTGACGCGGAGGCTTCGCATCAGGCGCGTGACTACGGGCTCGTCGCTGGCTTTGGCGACGCGGACGTCGACCTGCGCGGTGCATTCGGCGGCGATGACGTTGGAGCGGGTGCCGCCGCGGATGACTCCGACGTTGACGGTACGGCCCTTGCTGAGGTCGGTGAATCCGGAGACGGTCTGGACGAGGCGGGACATTTCGAGCACGGCGGAGTGGCCGGCTGCGAAGTCGACCCCGGAGTGGGCGGCGATGCCGGTGACGCGGAGGTCGAACTGGCCGACGCCCTTGCGGGCAGTTTTATAAGCCAGCCCCTGGGCCGGTTCGAGGACGAAGACGGCCGCGCATTGCCGCGCCAGCTTTTCGGTAATGGGGCGAGAAACTTCGCTGCCGACTTCTTCGTCGCTGTTGAGGAGCAGCGTGACCGGCCGGAGGGCGTCGAGTTGGGTGAGGACGCGGATGGCTTCGAGGGCGCTGACGACTCCGAACTTCATGTCGAGGACACCGGGGCCGTAGATTTTGCCGTCGGCTTCTTTCCACGGCATTTTGGCGAGGGTACCGAGAGGCCAGACCGTGTCGAGGTGTCCGAGGAGCAGGATGCGGGGGCGTTTGCTGCGGGGATTCTTGCTGGCTCCGAAGCGGAGTTCGAGGACGTCTCCGTAGGCACGCTGCTTGTGGCGCTTGATCGTGCCGCCGAGGGCTTGGGCCCAGGTGCAGACGAGGTCGTTGGCGCGGTCGACCGCCGCTTTGTCGTCGGAGGGAGATTCGACCTCGACGAGTTGACGGAGGCGCTGGAGCAGGGCGACCTCACCGGCGGCGACCCTGGGCATGATGTCCAACATTTGCATTTTTCTAGGCTACCGAATTTGTGTGGCGATGTCCCGCATTCGGTCCTAGTCGGCAGACAAGCAAGTCCTTTGGTGGCAACAAATTTAGTTTAGACTACACAAAAAAACAGAAAGATTGTGGCAAAAAAGCCACACCAGAAGTTTGGTGGTCCGCGATAGCCTAATCTTCGGCCCAATTCCATAACGCCCCAAGGAGTCGCTTGGCCGCAGAACCCAAGTACGAACAGACGATCCTTTCCGCGCTCGACTTCCACGGCATTGGCCTGCATTCGGGAGCCGGAGTTACGCTGCGACTGATTCCCGCGCCGGCGGGGTCGGGGATCGTGTTTCGGCGGGTCGATCTCGACAATTTTGAGATTCCAGCGATTGGACGCAATGTCGCCAAAGTGAGCTATGCGACGTCGCTGATGCGGCAGGGCGTGCTGATTTCGACCACCGAACATCTGCTGTCGGCGCTGATCGGGCTGGGTGTGGACAACGTGATTGTCGAGGTTGACAACCTCGAAGTGCCGATCCTCGACGGCAGCGCGAAGCCATACGTGGACGCGATACTGGGCGCGGGGATGAAGGTGCAGCGGCGCAAGCGCGAGTACATCAAAATCCTCAAAGAGGTTGAGGTGCGCGAGGGGACGAAGTTTATCGGGGTGTATCCGGGGGGCGGGTACGGGATTCATTACACGATCGATTTTCCCGAGCCGATCGGGCACGAGACATTTATCGGCGACCTGGAGATGGGCGCCTATGCCGACCTGATTGCGCCGGCGCGGACGTTCGGCTTCCGCGAAGATGAGCCGATGCTGCGGGACATGGGGCTGATTCGTGGGGCGACGGACCAGTGCGCCATCATCATCGGCAAGGGAGCGGTGCAGAACGGGCCGCTGCGGTTTCAGGATGAATTTGTGCGGCATAAGGTCCTCGACCTGATCGGCGACCTGGCGCTGGCGGGCCGCCGGATCTGGGGCAACGTGGTTGCCGAGCGCGCTGGGCACGCGATGCATACGGCGCTGGTGCAGCGGTTGATGCGGGACAGGTCGGCATGGGTGCTGGCGACCCGGTATGAAGAGGAAGCCGAGCCGGAGAGGGCGAAGATGCGGGTGGGAGCGTTGGTCCCTTCGCAGGCGTGAATGGGGCTGTTGAGGAGCGAGGTTTGAGGGGTCGAGGGTCGAGGTGGTGGTGCTTGCAGGTCCCAGTTTCGGGTTTACCGTTGCCGGTTGCGTGGGTGCTTGATTGATGATTGCTGCGGTTGCGCTGGGGTCGAATCTTTCGTCGGAGTTTGGCGGTCGTGAGGCGAATCTTCGCGAGGCGTTGCGGCGGATGGGCGCGCTGGGGCGGGTGAGTTCCGTTTCGAGTTTTTATGATACGGAGCCGGTGGGTTTTATCGACCAGCCGCAGTTTCAGAATGCGGCGGCGCTGCTGGAGACGGAACTTCCGGCGTTGGAGCTGATGCGGGGGTTGCTCGATCTTGAGCGGCAAATGGGCCGGGACCGGGCGTCGGCTCCGGCCAAGGGGCCGCGGGTGATCGACCTGGATTTGCTGCTCTACGGGGATGAGGTTTTGCAGACGCCGGAGCTGACCGTGCCGCATCCTGCGATGCAGGAGCGGGAGTTTGTGCTGGCGCCGCTGGCGGAGATTGCGCCGGAGATGAGGCATCCCGTGTTGCAGCGGACGGTGGCGGAATTGCTTTCTTCGCTGGCTTAAACGGAATCGCGAGTTATAGTGGAATCTCGCCAGCGGGTGACGATAGCGCTGACTCCAAATTTTTTGTATGAGAGGCCCTCGACCGTGCGTCTCGATGATTCCGTAAATTCCTTTGCGTTGCGTTTGGCCAAGTGTGTCGCCGGTGTTGTGGTTGTGCTCTCGCTGGCCGTGCCGGCCCATGCGTATGTGGACAAGTCTCCCGCCGGGTCGGTGGGCGCGCAGCTGGCGTTGCTGATGGACAGGGTGAATACCGCCATGACCGCCGCGAGCGCCGCGGGGAATACGGCCGCGATGGAGTGTGGACGCGACCTCGCGATCGCCATCAGCAGCACGCAGAATGTGTACGAGGACGAGTTGAGCAAGCCGCTCGACGGCAAGGTTGCGCCCGCGTTGAAGGCGTCGGTCGATCAACTGGACGGCGCGATTACGAAGATGGCGTCGCTGACCAAGGAATCGGTGCAGGAAGCCGCGGTGCAGGCGCTGCAAATTTCGAACTCGCTGCCGTATCGACCGGCGGAGCCGCGGCTGGCGAAGATTACGCCGCAGTTCCTGGTGCCGTCGAAAGACCCGTATCTGGTGAAGATGCGCTTCAATGGAGCGTTCGAATATGCGGCCAAGCCGGCGTTCTTTCCGACTCTGACGATCCAGACTCATGCGTACAAGCCGATCGCGAGCAGCGCGGGCGAGATTGAATTCAGCGTCCCGATCGCGGACATATTTCCTCCGGGCTCGGACGCAAAGACGCTGCAGTTTGTTACGGGAAATATGAGAATGCCGTGGGAAATGACGTCTCTGTTGGGCAGGAAGCACTCGAAGAAGGAAGACAACTTCAAGCTTTATCTGCTGGCGCTGCCGTCGGGGCCGGGGACGATCAAGTTTATGGCGACGGCCACCAAGCTGGTCGGCGGCGAGCCGAAACGGTATATCAGCGAGCCTTACCAGCAGTGCTCGGGGCCGGCTTGCGACGACAATCCCGATGACACCAACCATCTGTGGTCGGTGCCGCACGACCCCAACTGCAGCGTGGTCAAGGGAAGCTCGAATTTCGACGTCACCAACTCCAGCGGCGACTGGAGCAAAGCGCTGCTGAGCGATAGCGGAGACTTCGTGACCTACAGCGTTTCGACGAAGCATGAGGGCAAGGCGTCGGCGACGGTGGACTTCAAGATCAGCTTCATGGAGTCGTGCTCGCATGAGGTGCCGAACGATGTGGGCGAGACGGTCGCGATGACCTGGGGCGACACGCAGACGATCAAGGCGCCGGCCGGGACGTGGAAGGTGTCGCTGGACACGTTCGACGGGCACCATGCGGACTTTACCCAGACCGATGACAAGAACCCGCTGCTGAAGGTGATGGCGACCAAGGATGCGGTGACGCTGACGACGCCCGATCCGACGACGTTTGTGTATCAGTAGGGGTGGCGAGAGGCGGATCTGAACGAGCGCAGAGCTCAGAGTTATTGAGCGTAGAGTTCGGGGCGGGGCGGAAGGTTCCGTTTCGCCCCTTTCTCTCAGGAAGGCTTGACCCGGGTTTCGTCGCCTTCGTTGGTCTTGTTCCAGGTCTTGCCGCCGTCGGGCGATTCGAACTGCTCGAAGTGGATGCTGTCCGGGCCGTGGAAGGTGTTTTCGGTGCGGTAGCGGTGCGGGTTATCGGTTGACTTGTCCGTGTAGGTCCAGTGGTCGCCCTGGACGATGAGGCCGGTGCCCGACGAGGCGTGGCCGTTGGGGAGGATGTTGTCCACGTCGAATTTGCCCGGTTCGGAGGAGAGGGTGAAGACGACCAGGGCGGCGGGCTTGCCGTTGACGATCTGCTCACAGGAGTAGAAGGCGGTGCCGTGGGTGCAGTGGTTGACCAGGGTATCTGGCCCGGCAGCGCCGGAGAAGGGATGCTGGGCGTGGACGGTCCATGTGCCGTTGTAGAGGGCGAGAGGGGCGAAGGGGTCGGACGCGGGAGCGAAAGCGAGCGCGGCGAGAAGTAGGAAGGGCAGCATGGCGGGAATTCTAGTCCACGGACGCGCGCAGGGGAATCTAAAAGTGTGTAAGGAGTGACGAGATGGCGATCAAGTGGGACAAATTTACGGTGAAGTCGCAGGAGGCGATCCAGGCGGCGCAGGGACAGGCGGCGGAAAACGGCAATCCTGAAGTGTTGCCGCTGCACCTGATGGCGGCGCTGTTGGAGGACAAGGAAGGCGTTGTGCTGCCGGTGCTGGAGAAGGTGAGTGTGCCCGTCCAGCAGATGCTGGCGCAGGTGAATGCGGCCATTCAGAAGCTGCCGAAGGTGCAGGGATCGGCGGCGCAGCCGGGCCTGGGGCCGGCGATGCAGAAGGTGCTGGAGGCTTCGTTCAAAGAGGCGGAGAACTTCAAGGACGACTACGTTTCGACCGAGCATCTGCTGCTGGCGTTGGCGGGGAGCAAGGGCGATCCGGTTCAGACGGCTCTGGCGGCGATGGGCGCGGACCATAAGGCGATTTTGCAGGCGCTGGCCGCGGTGCGCGGGTCGCAGCGCGTGACCGATCAGAACCCCGAGGGCAAGTTTCAGGCGCTGGAAAAGTATGCGAAGGACCTGACGGCGCTGGCCCGTCGCGGGAAGCTCGACCCGGTGATTGGGCGCGATGAGGAGATTCGGCGCGTGGTGCAGGTGCTGTCGCGCCGCACCAAGAACAATCCGGTGTTGATTGGCGAGCCGGGCGTGGGTAAGACGGCGATTGTCGAGGGTCTGGCGCGGCGGATCATCCAGGGCGATGTGCCGGAAATCCTGCGCGACAAGCGGGTGATTTCACTCGACCTGGGAGCGATGCTTGCCGGGGCGAAGTTTCGCGGCGAATTTGAAGAGCGGCTGAAGGCGGTGCTGAAGGAGATTGAAGACTCCAACGGCGAGATTATTTTGTTCATCGACGAGCTGCACATGCTGGTGGGCGCAGGCGCGGCGGAAGGGTCTATCGACGCGAGCAATATGCTGAAGCCGGCGCTGGCTCGCGGCGAGTTGCGGGCGATTGGCGCAACCACGCTGAACGAGTACCGCAAGTACATCGAGAAGGATGCGGCGCTGGAGCGGCGCTTTCAGATTGTGTATGTCGGCGAGCCGAATGTCGAGGACACGATTGCGATCCTGCGCGGCCTTCGCGAGCGCTACGAGACGCACCACAAAGTGCGCATCAAGGATGCGGCGATTGTGGCGGCGGCGGAGCTTTCGCACCGCTATATTTCCGACCGCTTCCTGCCGGACAAGGCCATCGATCTGATCGATGAGGCGGCGGCGGCGCTGGCGATCCAGATTGGGTCGGTGCCGGTGGAGATCGACGACCTCGAACGCCGCGCCACATCGCTCGAAATCGAGCGCGCGGCGTTGCAGCGCGAGAAGGACACGAACTCTCGCGAGCGGCTGGTTGAGGTCGAGCGTGAGCTTGCCGATGTGCAGGAAAATGCAGCGGCGCTGCGGGCCCGGTGGCAGAAGGAGCGCGGGGCGATCGGCGACATTGCAGCACTGAAAGAGAAGCTCGAAGAGTTGCGGTTCGAGGCCGAAGACGCGACTCGGAAGGGGAACTTGCAGCGTGCGGCGGAGTTGCAGTACGGGGAAATTCCCAAGCTGGAGCGCGAGTTGCAAGAGTTGACCGCAGAGCAGGACGGGTTGAATGCAGTGGAAGCCCAGGTCTCAGAAGCGAGACCTGGGGCACCCAACTCTGCGGCGGTGAAGACTCCGGCGCGAATGTTGAAGGAAGAGGTCGACGAAGAGGATGTGGCGGCCATCGTTTCGAAGTGGACGGGCATTCCTGTCTCGAAGATGCTCGAAGGCGAGGTGCAGAAGCTGACGCAGATGGAAGATCGGCTGCGGAAGCGGGTCGTCGGCCAGGATGAGGCGCTGACGGCTGTGGCGAACGCGATTCGGCGTTCGCGGGCGGGATTGTCGGATCCGAAGCGTCCGATCGGGTCGTTTATCTTCCTCGGGCCGACCGGTGTCGGCAAGACGGAAACGGCGCGTGCGCTGGCGGAGTTTTTGTTCGACGATGAAGCCGCGATGGTGCGCATCGATATGTCCGAGTACATGGAAAAACACGCGGTGGCGCGGCTGATTGGCGCGCCTCCGGGGTATGTCGGGTACGACGAGGGTGGACAGTTGACGGAGGCGGTGCGGCGGCGGCCGTATGCGGTTGTGCTGTTCGATGAGATTGAGAAGGCGCATCCGGATGTGTTTAATGTGCTGCTGCAAGTGCTCGACGATGGACGGCTGACGGACTCGAAGGGACGCACGGTCGACTTCAAGAACACGGTGCTGATTATGACCTCCAACACCGGCGCATCGCAGCTTGCGACCGCGTGGGCGGAGGGCGAAGACGGCTTTGAAGAAGCGAAGGCGCGCGTGATGGAGGAGCTGCGCAAGCAGTTTCGTCCGGAGTTCCTGAACCGCGTGGACGATATCGTCGTGTTCCATCCGCTGGGTAATGAGCAGTTGACGCACATCGTCGACCTCAGGCTGGCGGACCTGCAGAAGATGCTGGCCGATCGGCGCATTACGCTGACGTTGAGCGACGCGGCGCGCGAGGCGATCTTCAAGGCCGGGTACGACAAGGCGTATGGAGCGCGGCCGTTGAAGCGGGCGATCCAGCGCCTGGTGCAGGACCCGCTCGCGATGCGGATCCTCGATGGCCGCGTGCTGCACGGCGACCATGTGCGGATCGATGCGAAGATGGGCGCGCTGGAGTTCGTGGTCGAAGGACGTGAGACTGCCTGAGTGTCGCTGAAGTGGCGAGGTCTGGAGATCCCGAGCGGCGAGGTGGGAACGACGAAGAACAACGACTGTTCTGGAGAGGAGCGAGGCTTGAGGAATGAGGGTCGAGGGGCCATTGAGTTTCCTGTGAGAACGCCGGATCATTGTGGAAAGCTGACCGAGACGGCGTCGCCGCCCATGGCGGGGCCAAGGGGAGTGATTTTGGCGTGGGATTCGGCGAGCGCCTGATCGGTCCAGTCCCAGCCGCTGTGGAGGAGGATGAGGATGTACGGGCCGGGCTGGGCGCGGAGCCGGTCCCAGGGAACGATCGTGAAACCGGTAAAGCCGCGCATGTGCATCGCGGTCAGGGAGACGGTGTCGTGCCCGTCCCAGCGCAGTTCTTCGTCGCGCGAGTAGAGCAGCGCCATGTGCGAGGCGACGATCAGGTCGGGCTCGTAGTAGCTGGCAACTTCGAAGTGGCCCATGTCCTGTATGTAAAGTAGCTGCGTGGGACTGGCGAGGAGCGCCGCCTTTTGTTGCGGCGAGAGGATGAGCGAGGCCCGGATTTCGTCGCTGTCGCCGGATGCGGCGTCGACGCGGAGCAGGCCGGCAATGAGGATCGCGAAGAACAGCAGGACGAGCGTGAGGGCGTAGTTCGTGCTGCGGCGCAGCCTGGGCGCGAGCACGGCGGCGAGCAGGATGGTGATGCCGATGATGGCTCCGAGAACGTAGCGGACTTCGATGGAGTGGGTGACGAAGTGGGCCAGGAGGAATCCGAAGAATGGCAGTGCGGCGAGGGTGAAGATGAAAACGGATTCGGGGAATGGAAGTGACAGCGTGCCGCTGCGGTAACGCCGAATGCAGGCGGCGATCAACGCGAGCGCGCAAAACACAAACAGGACCGCGAGGATGCGTTGCGCGAGCAGCGAGGCGTGGGTGTAGTCGACGAACAGTGATCGGTAGGACTGGCTGATGGCACGGACGCCGACCGTCCCTCCGTTGTAGTAATGCTCGCGGAATTCCGCGGCGGCGCTTTGGAACGGCAGCGCGAAGACGATGCCGGCCATGCCGAGGATGATCGCAATGACGACGGGAAAGTCGATGCGGCGGCGCTGGAAGGTGCGCGCGAGTTCGGCGGTGCAGAGGGGGATGAGGAGAAGGATTCCGAAGTAGTGGGCGTTGAGGGTAAGGGCGATGGAGAGGGTGAGGAGCGGGAGTACGACCCACGACTTGTCGGCGAGACGTGGGGCACCTGCGTTCTCGCCGCGATGAATTGCCGATTGCCAGGCCACAAGCGTCAGCGCATAGAGGCCGAGGAGCAGGCCGTAGGGACGGGCTTCGGCGGAGTAGAACAGCGTGTCCGTAAGCGCGGGAAACGCGAGGGCGAAGATGGCCGCGCGGTCGCCCACGATGCGGCGGACGAAGACGAAGAGGCATACCTGCATCAGCAGATAGCCGAGAAAGGACGGCAGGCGCAGAGTGAAAGCGTGGACGCCGAAGACGCGCATGGAAGCGTGCGCGAGCAGATGGTATGTCAGCGGGTCGAGCGAGATCGGCGCGGTGCGCTGGATGTGGATGAGCTGGGAAATGGTGGCGGCGCTATCGGTCTGAAGGACGAAGAATTCGTCCTGCGACATGAGCTTGTGATGCGACAAGACCAGCGAAATAATTGCGGTGAGGATGAGGAAAATGGCCGCGGTGATGGTGGTGCGTCTTCCTCGCGACGCCGTCGTGATGGGATCCATGTTCATGCGGGCGGGAGTGCGGCTGGGACTGCGATGGGAGTTGCGGTCTGCGGGAGCGTGGGGACGAAGAACTGTTCAAGCAGGGGAAGGCGGATGAAGAGCAGCAGGCTCATCGCCAGCACTGTCGCGGTGAAGGAGGCCATCAGCAGCGGCTCGCGGTAGAGCTTTTCGGGGTTCTGCACGGCGCTGTTTTTCTGAAACGAGAGTTTGAGGTAGATCGCCATCACTAACGCGACCAGCGGGAAGCCGAGGATCAGTTCGATGCGATAACGCATGATGAAGGCGCCGAGAAACAGCATCGCGGTCGACGCATAGAAGACGACGGAGACCAGCAGCGACTCCGGCGTGTAGCGTTTGAAAGAGGCGCGGTAGGCGGCGGCGGCGGTGCGGTCTCCGATTTCCGAAAGCTCGGAAAAGCGCTTGAGCGCCATGAAGTAGCAGCCGATCATCCAGTAGGAAATGAGCAGCGAAACCGGCGGCACCAGCGGCTGCGGCATCAGCGCGGTGACGGCGTACCACCCGAGCAACATGCGCAGCGGGTTGTTGATGGACTCCGTGAGGACGTCGAGGTAGGGCACGTCCTTGGTGCGCACCGGCGGAAAGTTGTAGAGGCAGCCCATGATCCACAGCAGCAGCGCCATCAGCGCGAACATGCGCGAGATGGTGAGGCCGATGGCGACACCGGCGAACATCATCAGAAGCCATTGGGCATAAGCCGCCGGAATGCTCACCAGCCGAAGCGCGGCGGGGCGATTGCGCTTGATCGGGTGCAGCCGGTCGAAGGGCGCGTCCAGGACCTCGTTGATGACGTAGTTGCTGCACGCGACCAGCGTGATCGCGACGAACGCGAGCAGCAGTTTGATGACAAGCCGCTGGTTCCACAGGCCGGGATAGACGCTGAGGGGAACGATAACGCCGGGCAGGACGAAGATGTTCTTGATGGAGTGGTCGAGCCTCGCGATGGCGAGGTGCGCGCGCAGGCGCTGCGGGAATTTCAGGTCGTGACGGACGGTCTCGGACATCGGCGGCGACGACCCTCGCGTAGCTTTCTGGGCTGATGACTTCCGCCTCAGTATAGCGAAGCGGCAACGTTGCAAACGCGTGACGAACATCGCCTATACTTCGAGGAACGGCAGCGCGGCGGGCGATCGACCCCAGGACAGGCAAACGTGACAACGGCTAAGAACGGGGAGACGGGGAAGTTCGCGGTCGGGTCGTCGCGGCAATTTATTTTCGTGCTGGCGCTGCTGATCGTGCCGTCGCTTTTCTTTGTCACCGGACAGAGCGTATGGGTGGACGAAGCCAACTCAGCGTGGTTCGCGAGCCATGCGCGCGGATGGAACCCGGACCAGTTTCAGGGGCTGGCAGCGGTCCCGGAGATGCCTCTGTTCCATGTGCTGCTGGTGGGATGGGTGCGGGTTTTCGGCGACTCCGAGCGGGCATTGCGGGCGATCAACATACCGTTTGCGGGCTTGTTCCTGGGCTCGATTCTGGCGTTGTGCCGCGTGAGTAAAGAGCGCCTGTGGTGGTTGCCGGCGGTGCCGTTTGCGTTCTTTCCACTGCTGACGTATTACGCCAACGAATGCCGGCCGTACGCGGCGTTGCTGGGTTTGTCGACTGCCGCGGGATGCGCGCTGCTCGTGTATCGCAGAACGGGCGGGCGGTGGTTGCCGTGGGTATGTTGTTTCTGCGGGCTGCTCGCTTTCGCGATGCATATGCTGGGAGGACTGGCGGTCGCGGCGCTTGGATTGTTTGTGCTGGTCGACTCGGAGCTTCGACGAAAACTTTGGCTGCAATGGAAGAGTTGGATTGCTCCAGCGCTGGTGTCGCTGCCTGGCTATGTCGCCGTGGGTTTGTACTACGTGCGGATCGCCCGGGAAAACCTCGTAGTCAACCATGGCGGCGTGAATCCGGAGACGCCGGGAAACTTGGCCAGCAATTGGAAAAATGTGGCTTTCTTTTTTTACGAGACGCTGGGGTTTTCCGGCCTGGGGCCGCCGCGCAATGCGCTTCGGATGCATCCCGGCGCGCATAGCTTCCATGGATATTTCTGGACCATGTTGCTCGGGTCGGTCGCCACAATTGCGGTGTGCATGTGTTTTGTGAAGGCCGGACGGGGCGCCCCTGTAAAGGCCGAAGCGACACGATTGCTGGGATGTTGCGCCGTTGGATTGATGCTGCTGCTGGCGGTGGCGCGGGCATTTCACTTCGGATTTTTTGGCCGCCACGGAATGGCGTTGGTCGGTCTGCTGTGCTGCTCGCTGGTGCTGGCGCTCTCGGCGCGCGGCGTCGACGCCCGGCTCAGGGACGCGGTTGTCGCGCTGCTGGTCGTGTCGTGGGGAGTGTCTTCGGCGCGGCTGCTGTTCCTCTATCCTTATGCGAAAGACGATGCGCGGACTGCGTTGCAGGCGGCGCGCTCGCGGGGGCTTCCGATCCTGTGGGATGCCGGAGACCGCGACGCAGCGTACTATGGCGGCTACGAAGCGGATGGAGAGGGAGAGCCGGGGCCGGATGTTCCGCCGGCCATGCCGTCCGCTCACTGGCGTAAACTCACCCCACTCATTGTGCCGACGAATGACGAGGACGCTCAGGCGGCCCTGTTCGCGTCGCGGCTTGCGCCGGGCGATTACGTTATGGTGAAAGGCAAGGCGGATGTTTTCGATCCCGGCGGCAACTGGAGCGCCGCGATGGCGGGTTGGCAGCCACATCTGTTGAACAGGCTGAACGGCTTCGATGTCTGGCGGGTGACGTTGCCGCCGCATTAGTTTTGCCGGCGTAAATGTTTTCGATGGAGTGCATGATGGAGTCGCAGCAGAAGACCGCCTTGATTATCGGCGCCGGACCGGCGGGGTTGACGGCTGCGCTGGAGTTCCTGCGCAAGACCGGCGTGAAGCCTGTGGTGCTCGAAGCCTCGGGTGAGATCGGCGGAATTTCGCGGACGATTCGCTACAAAGGCAACCGCATGGATATCGGCGGGCACCGCTTTTTTTCCAAAAGCGACCGCGTGATGCAGTGGTGGATCGACCTGATGCCGCCGGAGGATGGTCCGGGTGCTTCCGAAGAGGCCCAGATCAGTTACCAGGGGAAGACGCGGACCGTGGCGGTGCCTGCGCATTTGTCCGAAGAGCCCGTGCTGCGCGGCGTGGGACCGCATGTTGAGCTCGACGAAGAGACGATCGAGGAAGATGTCGAAGGCCATGTGACGGACGATGTTGTTACTCACGCGGAGGTGCGGGTGGCGCCCGACAACCCGGATTTAGTGATGCTGATCCGGCCGCGCAAGAGCCGCATTTATTATTTGCGGAAATTCTTCGATTATCCGATCACTCTTACCGGAAATACAGTCAAGAACCTTGGCCTGGTGCGCATGGCGAAGGTGGGTGTGAGTTACATCGCGACTAAGTTCCACAAAATTACGCCGGAGAAATCGCTTGAGGACTTTTTAATTAATAGATTTGGGCGCGAGTTATACCTGACCTTCTTCAAGAGCTACACGGAGAAGGTATGGGGCACGCCCTGCGACCGGATTTCCGCCGAGTGGGGCGCGCAGAGGATCAAGGGCCTCTCGCTGACTACAGCGGTAAAACATTTCGTGAAGAAGACGTTTCGGGGCCAGCCGAAAACTGCCGGCGACATCGCGCAGAAGGGCACAGACACTTCGCTGATCGAGCGGTTCCTGTACCCGAAATTCGGCCCCGGCCAGTTGTGGGAGCATGTCGCCGACAAGGTGGTGCAGGGCGGCGGCGAAATCCACATGGGATGGAAGGTCGAAGGTATTGAGTGCGACGGCAAGCGGGTGGTTGCGGTCGAGGCAGTGAACGACGCGGGCGAGCGGCGGAGGTTTGAGGGCGATTATTTTCTTTCGACCATGCCGATGCGCGACCTGGTTCGCGCCATGCGCACCGACGTTCCGCAAAATGTAAGTGAAGTAAGTGAAGGCTTGGAATATCGCGACTTTATTACCGTCGGCGTGCTGGCGAATAAGTTAAGTGTTACCGAGCATGGCGGCGGACTTATTAAGGACACATGGATTTATATTCAGGAGCCCGATGTATTACTGGGGCGGTTGCAGATATTCAATAACTGGAGTCCGCACATGGTTGCGGATGCTTCCAAGGTGTGGATTGGGTTGGAATATTTCTGCTATGAGACGGACCCGTTGTGGGCGATGGCGGATGAGGATCTGAAGAAGTTTGCGGCTGCGGAGTTGGAGAAGATCGGGATATTGAAGACTGCCGACGTGCTCGACGGGCATGTGGTGCGGGTGCCGAAGACGTATCCTGCCTACTTTGGGACGTATGACCGGTTCGACGAGCTGCGGACGTGGACGGACGGGTTCGAGAACCTGTTTCTGGTGGGCCGCAATGGTATGCATAAGTACAACAACCAGGACCACTCCATGCTGACGGCGATGGCTGTGGTGGATGGAATCGCCGCCGGGCATGTAGACAAGAGCGCGCTGTGGAGCATCAATACAGAACAGGAGTATCACGAAGAGAAAAAGACTTCGTGAGCGCCTGGGCACGGAGGAGACGGCTGTGAAGAAATGGATTCTGCTGGCGCTGGTGGTGATCGCGGTGTTTGTGGTGGTCGAGCGGCAGCGATTGTTCCTGCGCGATCCGCTGGCGAAGGTGACGCGCGACAACGTCATTGAGGACAACAACCGCGTTTACATCAACTACTCGAACGACGTGCTGCTGGAGCACACGGTGGCGCCCGTGACGCTGACGATCGTGCAGCATGGACAGCATCTGGGGACGCCGCGCAGTCTGCGCTGTATTCACTGGATGGCGTGCATGACGGACGGCGACCCCGCGGGACTGGTGGAGACGATGGCGGGGCCGGTGGGTGAGATGTCGGGGAAGATGGTGGAGTTCAAGGACGATAAGGGACGCGATGTGCGCGTGACGCTGCGGTAGCCCGGCCTTTCGAAGACGGTCCCTGCACGGCTATGATTGGTGCGATTCTTTGGGAGTAAACATGCGAGTTTCTCTGCGCCGTAGTGTCGCGGCATCTGTTGCCGCTTTTGCCTTCACAGTCAGCGCAGCAGCACAGGTTCCGGTTGCGCCGGTACGCACCGACCACGCGATGGTCGTCACCATTCAGCACGATGCGACCGATGCAGGTGTTGAGGTTTTGCGCGAAGGTGGCAATGCGGTGGATGCGGCGGTGGCGGTCGGGTTTGCGCTGGCGGTGGTGTATCCGGCGGCGGGAAATATTGGCGGCGGCGGCTTCATGCTGATCAAGCCGTCTTCGGCGAAACTGGCGGGCGGCAAAGCGCGGTTTCCGGATTATCGCGAGAAGGCCCCGGCGGCGGCGAGCGCGGACATGTATCTCGACGCGAAGGGCAACGTGATTCCGAAGATGTCGACCGTGGGAGAGAAGGCGAGCGGGGTTCCGGGGACGGTGGCGGGATTGGCGTTCGCGGAGAAGCATTACGGCAGGCTGGGGCTGGCGAAGGTGATGGCTCCGGCGATACGGCTGGCCCGGGGCGGGTTTGTTCTGTCGGACGCCGAGGCGCGGACGCTTCATGCAAAGTTGCTGCTGCAGTTCCCAGAGTCGCATCGGATCTTTCAGCGTGACGGACAATTTTATGTGGGAGGCGATACGTTCAAGCAGCCTGACCTTGCACGCACGCTGGAGCGCATCGCGGCCAACCCCAAAGATTTTTACAAGGGCAAAATGGCCGCCGAGATTGCGGCGTTCGAGGCGAAGAACGGCGGCAATATTACGGCTGCCGACCTCGCGGCGTATGAGTGCAAGGAGCGGACGCCGCTGGTCGGGCACTATCGCGGGTACGAGGTGCTGACGTCGCCGCCGCCAAGTTCGGGCGGGATCGTGCTGATCGAAATGCTCAATATTTTGAGCGGCTACGATTTGCCGAAGCTCGGCGCCGACCGCTCACCGGCGCAGGTGCATATCATCACCGAGGCTTTCCGGCGGGCGTACATGGACCGCGGCGATTATCTCGGCGACCCCGACTTCAACACCATGCCGCTCGCGCAGATGGCCAACCCAAAGTACGCGGCGGCGTGGCGCAAGACGATCGACCCGGTGAAGCCTTCGCCGTCGGCAACGCTGGTGCGTCCGGCGGGGTTTATGCCTCCGCCGCCCGAGGCGAAGCCTGCGCCGCATGAGTCGACGCAGACGACACACTTTTCGGTGGTGGATGCGTATGGGAATGCGGTGTCGAGCACCTACACGCTGAACTTCGGTTTCGGCTCCGGCGTGACGGTGGCGGGAATGGGATTCCTGCTGAACGACGAGATGGACGACTTCGCGTCGAAGATGGGCGTGCCCAATGGATTCGGGCTGATCCAGGGGCCGGCGAATGCGATTGCGCCGGGCAAGAGGCCGCTTTCGTGCATGACTCCGACGATTGTTTCTGAGGCAGGGAGCCATGGGAAGCCGGGCAAGGTGCGACTGGTGCTGGGGTCGCCGGGCGGGTCGACGATCATCACCACCGTCGCGAACGACCTGATCAGCGTGATCGACAACGGGCTGGATATTCAGGCGGCGGCGGATGCTCCGCGCTTTCATCATCAGTACCTGCCGGACGTGTTGCAGTTTGAGAAGAGCTTTCCGATTGCTACTGTCGACGCGATGAAGGCCGCTGGGTATACGACGAAGCGCGAGGCGGAGTTCGATGAGAAAAGCGCCGGGGTGTGGGGAGACAGCGAGTTGATCGAGGTCGATCCGAAGACAGGCCAGTTGCTCGGCGGGCATGATGACCGGCATAGCTTTGGGAAGGCTGCTGGGTATTGAGGAGTTAGGTGGTGATCGCCGACGCTTGTTGCACTTCATCGCACGGAAGACGCAAAGCTTCGGGCCTTTCCGGGCGACTCGTGAGATTGCGGTTGGCTAGTTCCAGCGCAGCTGTGAGGGATGAGACTATCTTATCGGTCCCTTCATCCTGAGTAATGTTTCGTGACGGCGCCAATAGCTTTTCACAGAGGGTCTTCACCTCATTCCACTTTTCTGTGTGCATGAGGTCCCGGATCGTGGTCGCTGAGTCGAGGAATGTAACAGCAAATCGGACTCGCCGAAAATTCTGACCTCCAAAAATCGCGTCGACAATTTGGAAGCCATCGCTTTTTCGCTTGCCTTTCCTGATCGGAACAAGATTTAGAAGACCCATCAGGATCGAAGCCATGGACAAGAGCGCGAGTGCTCCATTCAAGGTGCTGCGATCTGTCGGGCCCAGCACAGCAACTCCGGCCAAAATGTTGAAGGCCGGGCCAGCGAGGATGAACAGAAGAAAACGAAACCGCAACCATCGATCAGGTTTGTTCGGGACGCCCTTCACAGCCCCCGAGAAGGGTTCTGGCCATTTCCAGGTGAGGCCCCAACCGGGTGCTTTCTCCCAGCGAAATATTCCTACACGGAATTCCAAAATTTTGAAGCCACAAGCCCTGCCGGCGACATAGTGCCCTGCCTCATGAATGGAGGCCAAAAAAGGTATCCAATGTAGACGAAGATGAGATTTTTCATGAACCGCAAGACATTAAGGAGGTCATCGAATTTGAGATACCCCGATATATGCTCCATTGCGGTTGTCGATAGTCTACTCTCGGCAGTTATTCGAATACTATGGAGTGCGTGAGGCTGCTCATGAGGAATCTCAACCGCGTAACTCAATCGCTCTTCGTGATCTTAGTGGTGAGTGCGGTGACGTCCGGCGTTTGCCGCGCGCAGCATAAAGGCGAGCCGGGGAAGTTCGATTTCTACCTGATGAACCTTTCGTGGGCGCCGGAGTTTTGCTCCGTTCCGGGGGCGAGCGCCGAATGCCGCACTCCGCCGAAGGGCTTCATCCTGCATGGCCTTTGGGCGCAGAACAACGACGGCTCGTATCCCGTGTTCTGCTCGGAGCGGCCCGGACCCGCGCATCCCGAAGCGAATCTGGATATGACGCCGGACCTCGAATTGCTGAAGCATGAGTGGGCGAAGCATGGCACTTGTACGACGCTTTCTCCGGAAGCGTTCTTCGCGCAGGAACGGGAGGCGTATACGGCGTTCAAGGTGCCGCAGAGTTTGTTGCGGCTCGACCACGAAACGCAGATGAAGCCGCAGGAGATTGTCGACTTATTCGGCAAGATCAATCCGGGGTTTCCGCCGGGAAGCATCTTGTTGAGTTGCGGGAACAATCGGCTGACGGCGATCGAGGCGTGTCTCGATAAGGACCTGAAGCCGGTGGTCTGCAAGGGGCTTCGGACGTGCCACGCGAATGTGGTGAAGATCACGCCGCCGGTGGGGCATTAGGTTCGCCTGCGGCGCGCATCTAACGGTTCGGGGTAGCCTGAATTGATGCAAGCTCGAACGTCTGCTGCCGTAATGAACCAGTGTCTCCGCACCTTCGCGATAGTCTGCGCCGTGTGGTTTTGCGCCTCGCTTCCTGCCGGAGCGCAGGATGCGCTGCCGTTGCGCGTACAGATTCTGAATGGCAGGACCGGGCGGCCGGTTACGAATGTCCACCTGAGATTGTTTCGCAATGCCCGTCTCCACGCTCTTAGCGTAGCCAATGGCGACAAAGGTGAAACGACGGACGGCGAAGGCTACGCGCCGATTCCCAATATCGACGCAACGTCCGGCAACGTGTTCATCACAGTCGATTTGCATCGCGCCTGCTCGAAGACCGACAAACACGATTTTTCTCTGGAGAAGGTGCGGGTTGCCGGTGTCGTGAGCGCGAACTCGTGCAAGCCGCGGATTACGATGTATCCGCAGCCGGGGACACTGATTTTTTACGTTCGGGATTTGACCCTCTTCGAGAAGATGCGTCACTAGATTTCGTCCGGCGCGAGTTCCGCAAGCAGGTGCATCGTCGCGGCGATAGGCAGCCCGACAACGTTGAAGTAATCGCCTTCGATGCGCGGAATCCAGCGAGCGGCGAAGCCCTGGATGCCGTAAGCCCCTGCTTTGTCGAGTGGGTCGCCCGACGCGAGGTAGCGCGCGAGGTCGGCTTCGCTAATTTCAGAAAATGTAACGTGGGTGGTTTCGAGGTGGACGCGCTCGGCCGCAGGTGTGACGACGGCGATGCCGGTGTAGACCTGGTGAATGTGGCCGGAGAGCGTGCGCAACATCCGCTCGGCGTCGGCGATGCCGGTGGGCTTGTTCAGGATTTCGTTTTCAAAGACGACCGTAGTGTCGGCGCCAATAACGGTCGCTGCCGGGAAAAGCGCATGAACGGCGCGCGCCTTTTCATGCGCCAGCCGATGAACATAGGTGGATGGCGCTTCATACGGCAGGCGCGACTCGTCGATGTGCGCGGCGTGGACTTCGAACGTGAGGCCGGCCTGGGCAAGAAGTTCGCGGCGGCGAGGCGAGGCGGAGGCAAGAATCAGCATAAGGCAGAACCTGGAGCGTGCTGGTTAGTTGGATGTCAGAGAGCCTCGACGGAGATTCGGGCCTCCATGGTGTGGGTGGAGTTGGGCGCGATGGTGAGGGCGTTGTCGGCGGCGTTGGCGGTTTCGATGCAGGTCATGCGGCGCCAGGCTTCGTCGGGCATGTCGGCCAGTTTGGCGCAGAGTTCGGCCCACGGGTTCCAGACGACCGTCGTCTGCGAGCCTTGTTTGACGATGGAAATGGCGCGGCGGAGGGTGGGGTCTTCGAGCGTGACGGCGGTCGTGGTGTTGAGATAGGGGCGGTCGGTTTCGGCGGTGAAAGTAAGGACCGGCTCGGTCTGGACTTTGCGACGGAAGTGGTCGGTTTTGTCGAGGTACTCGGTGTCGGCGAGGCCGGCGATGCGCACTTGCGTGGCGTCGCCGACGGTGAGGTAGGTGTGGAAAGCTTCCCCAATATGCAGCGGCTCGCCGGACTCATTCGCCACCGTGAGCCGCATGGTGAGGGTTTCGCCGAGGACCAGTTGTAGCGCCACGCCGAAGTTGTCGAAGCCGAGCGCGCGGGACTGCTCGGTGGGGGCGAGGGTCAGGGTGAGGTGCAGGTCGTCGCCCGAGAGCGCGGCGAAGGCCAGGTCCCAGGTCTCGATGCGCGCGAAGCCGTGCGCGGGGCCGTCGGTACGGGCGCCGGTGCGCGGGCCGAACCAGGGGAAGACGATCGGGACGCCGCCGCGGATGGGCTTGCCGGGCGCGAAGATCGACTGGTCGCTGAGGAACAGCACCGGGCCGTGGCCGGCGGGCTGCCAGTGGGTCAGGTGCGCGCCGTGTAGGTATAGCTCAGCGGTGCAGGCGGACGTGGTGACGCGTGCGCGGACGAGGCCGGTTTCGGTTTCGTCGAAGGCGAGGACGCCGAGGATGGCGAAGGTGTCGGTGAGGGTCTGGAGGTCCATGCGAATACCAGTCTAGTCTCTCGGGCCGAAGCAGGGCGGTTGCGCGCGCGTTGCGCTGGCGCGTTATACTTCCGCGAATGATTACAAGCGGGAATTATGAGGAAGGTACCGGGTCGAAACCGGCCCTGATGCTGGGCGCGGTGGTGCTGGTGTGTGCGCCGATGGTGCTGTCGCTGCTGTTGTTGCTGGCGGTTATGTGGCCCCGGATGGACAGGGTGACCCAGCATATGCCGAAGGCTGTGCGGTCGATGGTGGCGTCCGGGATACTGGAGGTACACGATGAGGCAGCGACGCCGCTCCAGTTGCAACGCGCGGGGCATCTGGATGCGGAAGCGGCTGCCCGGTACCGTCCGCCAGTGCTGGGGTTCCGCCCTCCCAGTGCTCCGCCCAAAATGCAGGAGCTGTACAGGCAACAACGGGAGGCCAAGCAGGCCGCGGCAGCCCTGGTCCAGAAGGCGAAGACGGAGCAAGCAGGCAGGCCAGGCGTGTGCGGCGCAGCATCTTTATGCGGAGGCAGCCACCAAGGACGAAAGTTCCGAGGTCTACCAATACGTGGAGGGTGTTGGGCGGGCCGGACTGGCTTGCGGCGACCTCCCCGGGGCGCGGACCGGACTTGAGGATGCCGTCAAGAAGGAAACGGACTTCCTCAAGGGCACCGACGAGGACCAACTCACCGATGTCCGGCGAGACTTGCTGAAGGACCGCGAGTTTCTGATCGTCGTCTATCGGCGCCAACATGAAGATGTGGCGGCCGCCGATGTGTGTTCGGAGGCCCACAAGGGTTGGAAAGGCTGTTCCTGCGCGCTGGGCAAAGGCGGCGATGTGAATTGTACGGAAAGACGCTGAGACCGCGGGCCTGGATTGGCCAGGAAAAAAGGGAGCCGCCGAAGCGGCTCCCGAAAACTCAGGCTGCGGGAACCGTTTATCGCCTGCCGCAGCCTGAGGATGGAACGTCGTTGAATGGAGCCCGCTACTTGCCCGCGATGCGGCGGCGAAGCATGCCCGCTGCTCCGAGGAGGCCCGTTCCGAACAGCATCAGGGAAGAGGGCTCGGGAGTGGCGGCGATGTGGCTGCCGAACGTTTCGGAAACAGTGAAGGTGATCGGTACCGAGTTCGGGTAAATGCCGGGACGATTGATGATTTGATCGCTCCCTACGGGAGACCCGGAAAAGATGTTGTAGTAGGTCGATGTCGACGGATCGAAAAAGAGCAACCCGTTATTGTCGACGACGCTGGTCCATGGACCTCCGCCGAAGTTTCCCTGATTGCCGTTGAGATAAATCACATCGTTCACATAAAAAGCGCCGGTTGGGTCGGTCAGCTGGCTGTGGCTGTCGCCGGTGCTTCCGGGAGCGAGAGCGATCTGGTCCCCATTGATCGTGCCTGTCGCGCTGCCGATGTCGAAGGCGTTTGCGGTAAACGGGTCTGCGGTCCCGGTAAGAACGCCACTGCCGGAGAAGCCCGAACCGCTGAAGTTGAAAGTAAAGGTGGATGCCTGAGCTGTCGCGCCGGCTAAGAGAAGCAAACCCGCTAGTGCGGAAAGGAAAGTAGAGTGACGCATGGTGTTACCTCGTTGAATGTAGTTGCGCTGCCTGATGTATCCAAGATAACCGAAATTCAGCCGCGCAACTGCCCTAAGTTGAAGATAACAAACATTTTAGTAACAAAAGCCGGTTACGTTAGGCACACCCGCAAGGTGACCGGAATGGTTACCTGTCGTGTTACCCCAGATTGGGGAGACGCGAAAAGCGCGGTTACTTAAAGGAGAGGTATTGTAGTCAGGCGAAGTTCGGCCAAATTGCGCTGACCGGTGGGGCAGAGCTTGAGCAGGGGGCAGTTCTCGCATTGGGGGTTGGAGAAGGTGCAGAGAGTCTGGGCGTGGAGCTTGATGAGGGAGTGGTGCTCGTCGAGCATGGCGGCGTCCCAGGTTTCGGGCACCAGGCGCATCAGGCGGCGCTCGGTGGTGACGGCGTCGGCGCGAGGGACGATGCACAGCCGTTGGGCAACGCGCAGGTGGTGCGCATCGATGCATAGGGCCTGGCGGCGCAGGGTGGAGAAGTTGACCACGGCGGCGCTGGTATTGGGGCCGACGCCCGGAAACTGCTCCAGCCAGTCGCGGATTTTGCCGGTTTTGTAGCGGGCCAGGAAATCGAGCGTCAGCGAACCGTAGCGCGCGGTGATGCCTTGCAGCGTGGCCTTGAGGTGGGGCGCTTTCTGCTCGGGAAAAGTGACGATGGAGATGGCGTGCTCGATCTCGGTAACGGTGGCGTCGCGAACGGGCTCCCAGTGCCCGGGGCCGGCCTGGAAGCGGCGCTCAAGATCGCGCATCACCTGGTGCGAAGTCGGGGTTTTGGTGCGGGAGCTGAGAAGAGAGTAGATAAGCTGCGTCAGCGGGTCCCAGAGTTCGCGCTCGGGCGGTTTGCCGTAGTGCTTCAGCAGCAGGCGATGGATATGCGGCAGCTTGTCGGCCTGCTCAGGGGTGAGCGGGCGCGGCGCTTCCGGCTCGGGTGTAAGGTCGGAAAAGAGAACTGGAGCTTCGGCTGGCATTGACGATTGGATGTGGTCGTTAGGAAAACAGCAGGAGCATTTTATCGAGTACTTCCTGCACAAGAGGAGCAGGCATCCTTTCGACAAAACGTGCCCCTCGTGATCCCAGATCAAGCACACGAGGCTGATCGCACCTGACGATACCTGTCGTGCGCATTCCTGAGAGCATGACGGAATAACCGGCTGCGCGAGCGAAGTTGCCGCCCGATGTGATCGGAAGAATCAAAGGAAGCATTGTCTTCTGGTTAAATGCGTCCGGCGAAATCACTAGAACGGGTCTATGCCCTTGTTGTTCATGGCCAGATGTTGGTTCGAGATCCGCGAAGTAAATGTCGCCCCGGTTTATAGACACCGAATCTCCTAGATCAGCTCACGGCCGACACGCGGCGCATCCAGCCAATCGCGCTCTTCCTGGTCCATCGGGATGGAAAAGTCGCACTGGTCCAGGAGTTCCTGCAGGGTATATTTTGGCTTTCTGCGAGGCCTGAGCACGAACGACTCTCCTTCGACAGTGACATCGAGGGATGAAACGCCTTCAAGATGCAGATCCTGAACCTCGCTCCTGTGAATGCTAAGCGCCGGACCCTGTTCTGTTTCGAGAATCGTCAAGGTAGCCATGCAAATAGTATAGGACCTCTCTCAGCCATTCCGCGTGATGCCCAGTTGCTGGCCCTGTGCGTCGGCAATCCCCCAGGCCATGCGAGGAGTATTGTGGGCGAGCCCAATCTGCCCATCGGGTCCGAGCAGGATAATGCCGCCATGTCCGCCGAGGCGACTATATAGATAGGCGATAGCGTCGGTCGCGGCTTGTTGCGGCGTGGCACCGGCGGCGACGCGGTCGACCGCCCACTTGCCGAGGACGAGCTTCATGATCGGCTCTCCCCAGCCTGTAAGCGAGACGGCGGCGGACAGGTTGTCCGCGTAGCAACCGCAGCCGATCAGCGATGAGTCGCCGACGCGCCCCGGCGCTTTCGAGAGCGTCCCGCCGGTCGAGGTAGCGGCGGCCAGGTTGCCGTCGTGGTCGAGCGCGACCGCGCCCACGGTGTCGTGGGAGTGCAGCGTGGGGTCGTCGATGCGAAGGTTTTCAGGCAGCGCGCGATCGACTTCGGATTCCAAAGCGGCTTCTTCGAGGCCCGGAGTGGCTGTTGTGAATTCGGAGTTGCCGCTGAAGGTAGTGTCCGGGCCGCCGGCGGCTTCGTTGCGCTGGAAGTTCATCAGGCGCTCGCGCTCGCGGGGGACGATCAACTCCGTATTGTCCACCAGCCGCATGCCGTTCTGGGTCGCGAAACGCTCCGCGCCCGGCCCCACGAAGTAGACATGCGGGCTCTTGTCGAGGACCAGCCGCGCCGCCTGGATGGGGTTCTTCAGGCGCTCGACGCAGGCCACGCCGCCGGTGCGCAGGTTTTCGCCGTTCATCAGCAGCGCGTCGAGCTGGACGCGACCGTCGCGTGTAAGGAAAGAGCCGCGGCCGGCGTCGAAAGTGTCGTCGTCTTCCATCACGGTCACCGCCGCTTCCACCGCGTCGACCGAAGTGCCGCCACGCTGCAGCGCGTACCAGCCGGCGGAAAGGGCGGCGGCGATGCCGCGCTCGTGGGCGGCCACCGCGTCGTCGGGCATGGCCCAGGCCCCGCCGTGGACCAGAAGAACAGGTTTGGTTTTCGCAAGACCCATCGCAAGCCTGAGTGTAGCTGGAGGATGCAAGAGAAGGGAAACCGCAACATCAATGTTGCGGCGGCAGCCCAATGGTGGCGACGATCCGTGCGAACCGGGGATCTCCGTGGACGGAGGCGAGCACGGGATCGATCAGGATGCCGATCATGCCGGGATCGTGGTGCGCGGTGAGTTGCGCGAGGTCGTGCATGCATGCATCATTTTCCCCGAGCGCGGCTTCGGACAGGGCCATGGCATAGGTGCGATCGTTCGGTAAAGGGTGCAGACGTTCTTCCTCGGCGAGTTGGGCGCGCCACATCGCCGGCGGGCCCCCGGCGCGGAAGGCGCGGTCCATTTCGTCCAGCAGATGCAGTTGCGCCGTATTGTGCCGGAGTGTGGCGAAGCGCCGCATCTCATCGAGGAAGCGGGGAATGTCGCGGGGCTCGACCAGGCTGATACCGCCGAGAATGCGGTGCGGAGACGGCGAACTGGGGTCGTCGTTCTCCACTTCCTGCAGAATGTCCGCCGCTTCATTGCGATGCCCGCTGAGGCCGAGGGCAAAAGCGCGGTCGCTGAGGATGGAAGTCGAAGTGGGCTGAAGCCGTTGGGCGAGGTCAATCTGTGCCAGCGCCTCCTTGAAGCGGCCCTCGTGGGTAAGCATGGAGCCGTACCAGTGGTGCGCCAGCGCCGAGTTGGGATCCAGAGCGATCGCGGTATGGAACTCGTGCTCCGCGCCCGCGACGGTCCAGTCGTAGAAGAACTCGACGAAGCCCAGCGAGGCGTGGGCTTCGGAAAGATTGGGGTCGAGCGCAATCGCGCGCTGGGCTGCGATCTTGGCCTTGGCGTATGCCTCGGCCTCGGGCATCATGGAGTATTCGCGAAGCAGGTTGTAGGTCTGGGCCTCGCCGGCGTAGGCGGGGGCGTAACCGGGGTCCTCGCTGGCGGCTTGCTGAAAGCACTTGAGGGCGCGGTCCAGGGTGTCGGGGGTGCGCTGCTCGTAAAAGTAGATTCCGCGCAGATAAAGGGCATCGACGCCCGGCACCTTCGAGCTGTATTTGACGGTGCGAACGGTTTGCGTGGGGTTGAACGGCGGTATGTCCGTGGCGGACTGGCTGTGCCGGTGCATGCGCACCAGCGCCACGGCGGCAAGCGCGCCGACACAGACCACGGCGGCAGCGACATATGCCCAGCGACGGTTCGTGGGGGCCGGCGCAGCTTCGACATCTGGGGCTGGCGGATCTACCGGCTGTGCCAGGATGGCAGCCGCGGATATGTCTTGGTCCGATTCTTCGGTGTCGGTCAGGTTCGCCTGGTTTTCAGCTTCCGGATCGATCGGGCCGGTGGAGGAGAGCCAGCTATCGAGGTCGGGAATCAGGGCGTAGACATTGGCCCGCCCGGCCCCGGGCATGCGGCGCACTGGCAAGCCGCGCTGCTTTTCCCACCGTTTTACGGTGCGGACATCGCGCGCGACATAGGCCGCAATGTCTTTCCACCCCTGGAGAATGTCCTTCTTCGGCGCGGTCACGAGGGCCTCAATACTAGGTACTTATGCTGCGAACCATTTTACTCGCACGGAGATGCCGCGGCCAAGGGTTTGGCGGCGGTGTGACGGAACGTCGAGAAAAAGAGGTGGAGGGGGCAGGAATCGCGGTTGCGCGGAGGGGCAGGAAGGCTATTCTCCGCCGAAGCGGACGCTGTTGGCCAGCGCCATGACGCTGATATTGAGTTGCGGGGCCTGGGCGACAGGGGTAGCGGAAACGAGGACAAAATACCGCCTTTTGCTCTCCGGCTGGGCGGTCAGCAGGACGGAAACCCGCTGACCGGCGGTAGTCGTGCCGTCGACATTCAAGCCGTAGGAGGCGCGGGTGGCGATCGTCGTGTTGCCCCGGTTGATGGTGTTGAAAGAGGTGAACTGGGGGCGGAAAAGCTCCGCGGCCCGATCCACGGCCGCACTGGCGGAACCGGCGTTGAGGAACCGCACCTGGATCCAACTTGTCCCGTTGCGGAAGACGGGACCGCCGCCGGACAGGCTGACCTCCCAGCCGGGAGGTATATAGAGGCGATATTGTCCGTGGGGGTCTTCAAATAGCTGACCGTGCTGGGCGGCGCTGGCCGCCGCATACGTTTGTTGCGGCTGCCTTCTGGACTGCGCCGCCGCAAGCACCAACGAAAGCATCAGCGCGACCAGGACTCCGGCGGTCATGATGGTCAGGCGAAGGAGCAAAGTGGGCCTCTGGGCAAACGGGAGTGTAGGGCGATTGTGGGGCCGCGGCGCGGGTTGTGGCAAGAGGTATAAGGGGGCATATCGGGGCAACCGTCTAAAGGACGCGCTTCCGAACCGTGCTCAAACTTCGTCGCTCGTCGCTCCACCTCGACCAACACTGGCGACTGGAAACCGGAAACCGGCAGCTGGAAGCTCGCAGCCGGAAGCTATAAAGCCACCACCGGCCCCGTTGGCTTCACCCTCCGCCCGTCGGTTTAGCCATGGGGTTGCATCGCTAAGCGACACACCTGGTGCGATTTAAGGTTTGAAGCCCTCGATGTCCCGTTTTGCCCCGTTCTGTCACTTGCCTTGCCCCGAACGCTCGCGCACACTGAACCTGCAACTCTCTTACATTTTGCGCCGCCTCCTCCCGAGTTGGGTAGCCTGGGAGGGGGCGCACTTTTGCCCCGGGGAGGGAGTGGAGAGCCGGGACGCGCCCCCGGAGCGAGGCAGCGGCGGTGGCGACCTGCCGCCTGTGATCCCCTCCCCCCCTAATGGGGGCAAAGTGTCTTAAACAAATGAGTTAGTTCTGTACCTCCCGGAATCCGCCAGCGCAGGTTGGTTCTGGCTGCGGGTTTCCGGGGGCGAAAGGTAAATGCCCGGCGGGTGGCCGGGCAATCTTCTTGCGCTGAGTTAATTGTAATCCGTGTGTCAAGGGTTTGGCGCGGCGAATTCTGGCAGGATATGGCGCGCTTCCTCTTTTCGTTCTCTCTCGGTGGATGAGGAGGGCTGGTAAAGAATGTACCCGTTCTCCGGCGTTATGATGAGGGTGCGCCTATGGGGAGGGCATTGCAAGGACAAAACTGCCTTCCTTGGTCCCACCCCAACTCCCGACGCGGGCACTCTTCGTCACCCCACAGCCTCCCGCAACTGCCGCTCCACGGACTTTCCCGTCTCCGCTAAACTCTCAACCCACGCAAACACCCCGCCGCTCCGCGCCTCCCACAACCGCCCCCGCACTCGCTTCTCCTCCGCGTCCCTAGGATCGCGCACTTCACCCTTGTACTCCACCACCAGCACCCGCCCGCCCGTCAGTTCAGCCACAAAGTCGGGATAGAAATAGTCCGTCATCGTCGGCAGCTTGAAGCTGTGTACCTGGTCCTTTTCAACATTCCGGACCCACGCCACGACGCCGTCCATGCGATCAAGCTCCGCGGCGCACTCCAGTTCTGCTCCATTCATCGCTCCCACCAGACGCGAGATATGGCGATCGAACGACAGCGTCCCCCGATACAGCTGCGGCGGATTGTAAAACTCCGGCCGAAACCGAAACGGCTGCTCTTCCACATCCGGCACAAACGACCCGCTAAGAAGCTCCTGGTACCCTCTCTGCTCCGCTTCCACCTGGGCTTTCTCAACTGTCTCGCGCAGAAAACGCGCCAGCGCGAACTTCACCCCGAACAGGGCCTCGACCGAGACCCCGCGCTCCCGCACAATGCCGCTCACCTGCCCATTGATCCACGCAGACCACTCCGCATGTGAAAACGTTTTATCCCGAATCTCTTCGTTCAGCCACCGCACCAGGCTTACCTGGTCTTGAATCCCCGAGCCAAACGGCAGCAACGTAGCCGGAGTCTGCATCGCCCGCACGTCCATCCGTCCGGCCAGAAAATCGATCTGGAATCTCCTGTCCGCCGGCGAGTAGTCGAACCGCCCCAGGTCGCACTTCACATCCGCAAGTTCCAGCCGCACAGCATCCCGTGCACTCTCGACCGTGAACAATTCTTGCTGCCCGTCGACTGTCACGTACAGTTGCGGCACGCTGAACGGCGCGGGCCGTCTCTCCTCAACCGCCGCTCGCCGCACCTCGGCGTTGTGCGCCGCGATACGCGCCTCTTCCTGCACCTTGCGCTCTACGGGGACCTCCGCCAGAATGCTCTGTTCCACCGCGGGGGACACCTCCTGCCGCAGTTCCACGCTCCACTCTCCGCCGCTCGATTGCAACACCCGCACAGCCTGCGTCTCGGTAACGGGGACACCCACGAACCGCGGTTTCCGCGCCACTTCGATCACCTTCGCAAACAGCCCCGGCCCCGGCTCCGCGGCGGGTTGAATCGTCTCTTCGGCCTCGGCGGCAGTAAAGCCCAGCCCAGCCACAATCTTGTCTCGCAGCGCCTGCGCCGTAGCCGCAAAGTCGTTGCTCACCACATACGCGTAAGCCTGGTTCAACTCCGGAACCTTCCTCCGCCGCGCATACGGCATCCGCAACACACGGCCCAGCAGTTGCTCCACAGGTGTCGCGCCCTGCACATTTCGCAGCGAGCAGAATACATAGGCAAACGAGCAGTCCCAACCCTCCCGCAGCGCCTCTTTCGTAATCACCACGTCCACCTTCGTCTCGCGAGACAGCAGGTCGACGCCCTCCAGTTCGCGCTGCTCCCCGGTCGCAACCTTGATGGCCTTCTCCGCAACGCCTTCTTCCAGTAGATAGGCCTTCACTTCCTCCACACCCGCCTCGCCGCCCGTGTTCTGCGCCTGCACCAGCAACAGCGGGCGAACATAGTCATCCTCTCCCGCAGCCAACTGCAGCAATCGCCTTTGCTGCTGTAGCGCGCAGGTCACCGCCTGCTTCCATCCATCCGGCTGCACGCTCAGCACGATCGGCAGCTTCACCATCTCGGCTTCTTTCAACTCGCCGGTATGCACGCTCACCAGAATGTTGCTCGGTGTGTGCGTCGCATTGTTCCTGATCTCGGGCGTCGCCGAAAGCTCCAAAATGCAACTTGGCCGAAACCCCGCCAGCGTGCGGAACGATGCCGGCGTCCGGACATTGTGGGCCTCGTCCACAATCACTACCGGCGCGCACAGCCGCATCAGGTTCGCAAAGCTGTACTTCGGCCGGCCCTCCCCGGCGACAAGTTCCAACCCGCTCTCGTCTACACCGGCAAAAAACGCCTCCAGCGACTCCTTGTCCGCATACGCATTCCGTATCGACCGGTCTTCCACGCGAAACGCCTGGATCGTCGCCACCAGGATGCACACCTTGCCGCGCAGGTCGGCCGGCCGCATGCGGTCGATCTCGTCCGCGTCGAAGACATCCACTTTCCCACCCAGCGCCTCGTCCAGCGCCTCGCGGTAGGGGTGCCGCTTGTCTTTCAGCGCATCCGCCGTCTGCCGCCGGATCGTGTCCGTCGTCACCAGCCAGATGATGAAAGGGAAATCGCGCCCCGCAAAGTTGTCCCGGACCGTTGAAATCGCATGTGCGCCAAGGATGGTCTTGCCCCCGCCGGTCGGCACCCGCAGGCAGACATAAGGAACGTCTTCCAGCCCCGGAGCCGATAGATACACCGCCGGCCCGCCGCGCTGCGAAGGCGCATAGCGCGCAAAGCTCGCCGCAACGTCGCCCGTCACCTGCACGTCGCCCAGGAACTTCCCCAGCGTCTTCAACACCTCTCGCTGGAACCGCTTCAATTCCATCAGCGCGCCCTCACGTCATACGGTGTCTGCTTGAACGCAATCCCTTCGCGCTCCAGCGTCGCCGCCGACAACCGGCAGCTCTCCCCATAAACCACCTTCGGCCCATCGTGCTCCGCCAACTCCGCCAGAACAGCCCGCGTCAGCACATTGCCTCCCTGCGGCCTCCGGTCGCCCAGAATTCCGTTGTACAGCAGGTAATACGCCGTGCCCTCATGCACCCCCAGCAGCGGAGACCGCGCCTCACCCCGCCGCACCTTCCGCGGTGTTTTCGTCTCCGTAAACCACACATGCGCCGCCAACTGCGGAAAACGAATCCGCCCATCGATCTGCCCATCCGCGTCGAAGATCTCAGGCCCCAGCCGATAGAACCGGAAGCCGCCCCCACCCTTCCAACCCACAGCCTCCGAAATTCCGCCCTGCTCGCCGTCAATCACCTTCCGCAAACGAGGCGCACAATGCGTCATAGCCTGGTCGCCCATCTCGATCCCGATGTATCGCCGACCCATCTTGTGAGCCACCGCTGCGGTGGTTCCTGAGCCAAGAAACGAATCGAGAATGACGTCCGTTTCCTTTGTAGCTATGCTGAACATGAGTTTGACAAGAGATTCCGGCTTTGGCGTACCGAAAATTTCATCCCCATTGATTGCTTTTACCTCTCGCTTCGCGTCTTGATTATCCCCAGCTTCATCGCGGTACCAAATGGTTTGCGGCACTACACCATCCTTGACGTCGTCTAGAAATCGCTTGAGCGAAGGAATGGCATCACCTTTCTTGCCAAACCAGAGGAGATTGGCTTTTCGCAGTCTTTCGATCTCAGCCGGAGGCCTGCTCCAACTTCTCCCACGAGCAGGAAATACCTGCTTACCGGATGGCGTCGTTATCGCATAGAAATCACGATCACGGTGTTCGGCCCTGGTTAAGTCGCTCGCCTTCCAAAGGCCGCGAGGATCGTTATCTAAGTTTTTGTATGCACGATCTTGTTTTGAAGTTCGAGGTACCAGATTCCGGGCCCACTGTTTGGAATCCTTAGCGAAGACCAGAACGTGGTCGTGCATAGCCGAAAAGAACTCAGCGTCATTCTGTGGAGAATATTTTTTCTGCCAAATAACATTCGCGACGAAATTTTTCCGCCCAAACACCTCATCCATCACGACCTTCAGATAATGCGCCTCGTTGTCATCGATCGTGACCCAGATGCTCCCATCTTCCCGCAGAAAATCCCGCAGCAACACCAGTCGCGGATACATCATCGCCAGCCACTGCGTATGTTCCAGGTTGTCGTCGTAGTGCTCAAACGCGCTGCGCGTGTTGTACGGCGGGTCGATGAAGATGCACTTCACCTGCCCCGCATAAATCGGCAGCAATGCTTTCAGGGCATCCAGGTTGTCGCCCTGGATCAGCATGTTTTCGGTCGCCGGGTCCGCATCCGCGCACGAAAGCTCCGGGACCTCTTCGAGAAGCCGGTAGGGGACCTTGCCGGCGGCTTGGAGGTCGGCGTCGCGTGTAAGCCAGTGCAGTTCGGGCATCGTGGTGGACTGCGCTAGTGTGTCAGACCCTAACGGCAAAAGCAAAGCCAGCTTCCGGCGGCCATCGCCCGGGTGGCCCATGCATCACGCGCTTTTTTGCAGGATGAGTGGGGTAGCAACGGAAATTTTTCGGCCAAGGATTTACCGTCTATTCGCATTCGGAGAACCGGCGTGGACTAAGCTGAGAACGGCTGAGGTGTAGACAGCCGAGGAGATTCGGTGAGCCAGACCGTTTTTGTGCTGGAAGACGACACGGACATTAGCCGACTGGTCCAATACCACGTCGAAAAGGCCGGTTTTACCGTGCGGGCGTTCGCGGCTGGGCGCAATGTGGTTTCGGAGGCGGAGCGGACGCCGCCGGCGCTGTTTCTGCTGGATGTGATGGTGCCCGATGGCGATGGCATGGACGTTTGCCGCCGCTTGCGCGCGCATCCAACGCTGAGTTCCCTGCCGATTATCTTTCTGACGGCGCGGGCGGCGGAGAGCGATCGCGTGCGGGGGCTGGAGCTTGGCGCGGACGACTATATTACGAAGCCGTTTGGGACGCGGGAGCTGATCGCGCGGATTCGGGCCGTGCTGCGGCGGAGCGGGCCGAAGGGCGAAAAGGCTGAAGCGGGCGTGCTGCATATCGAGGACCTGGACATCGATTCCGCGGCGATGCAGTTGCGCGTAAAGGGCGAGCTGGTGGTGATGACGGCGACCGAGTTCCGGCTGCTGGATTACCTGGCGCGGCATCCGGGGAGGATGTTCAGCCGCGACCATCTGCTGGACGCGGTGTGGGGGGATGCGCGGTTCGTGACGCCGCGGAGCGTGGATGTGTACGTACGCCGGATCCGCGAGAAAATCGAAGTCGATCCGGAGACGCCGCGCTATCTGAAGACGATGCGGGGGGCGGGGTACAGGTTCGAGATCCCCAAGGCCGGCATGGTGGTGACGGAACCGGCGGCCATGAGCGAGTTGAGTCAGTAGCCGGTGGGAATGCGCTCGTCTAAAAGATGTTTTGTGTGAGATGGTCAGGGGTATGAGGCGCAGCCTGTTTGTCGCTCTGCTGGTCCGGCTGCTGGTGGGGTTAGCGGCGGCGGGACTGCTTTGGCTCTGGCTGGGGCGGGGGTGGGTGGGGGCGCTGGCCGGGATGATGGTGGCGGCCGGGGAGGCGTTATGGTGCGCGGAGCTTTTTTCGCGGACGCTGAGGCCGCTGGAGCAGGCTGCGCAGCGCGCCGCGGACGATGCAGACGATGCGACCGAGAAGCTGGCTCGGAGTGGGGAGAGCCGGCGGGAGTTGGAGGCGCTGCTCGACTCGATGCAGGATGCGGTGGTGGCGGTGGATGCGGCGGGGCGGATCCAGTGGACGAATGCGCCGATGCGGCGGCTGATTCCGGGTGCTCCTGCGAGTGGATTGGTGCGGGTGGGACAGTCGCTGGTGCAGACGATTCGCGATCCGGATGTGCTGGCCTGCGTGGCAGCGGCGCTGGCGCAGGGGATGGTGGTGGAGGGGCGGGCGACGTCGGTTGTGCCGGGAAGAATTTTCGATGTGAATGCGGCACCGATGCCGCAGGGAGGCGCGGTCGCCGTGCTGCGGGATGTGACGCGGGTGGAGCAGATGGAGCGGGCCCAGAAGGACTTTGTCGCCAATGTTTCGCATGAGCTGCGGACGCCGCTGACGTCGATTACGGGGTATGTGGAGACGCTGCTGGAAGAGGAAGACGCGGAGGGGATTGTGCGGGAGTTTCTGGGGACGATCCAGAAAAATGCGGTGCGGATGAACCGGCTGACCGAAGACCTGCTGGTGCTGGCGCGGGTGGAGTCGGGCGAGCATCCGGTGCGGCCGGTGAGGGTGAAGGCCGCGCTGCTGGTGCAGGAGGCGTACGACTCGATGGCGCGGCTGGTGCGGGATTCGGGCGGCGAACTGCAATTGCAGGAAGTGGCGGACGCCGAGGTGATGGCCGACAGCGATGCGGTCGTGCGGGTGCTGAACAACCTGATCGAGAATGCGACGAAGTACGGGCGCGGCGAGGCGGAGACGCGGATTGTGATCTCCGCGGTGGCGATCGAGGACGGGATGGTGCGGTTCGGCGTGCAGGATTTTGGCGCGGGGATTCCGTCGGAGCATATCGGGCGGCTGTTCGAGCGGTTCTATCGGGTGGACAAGGGACGGTCGCGGGAGTCGGGCGGAACGGGGCTGGGTTTGGCGATCGCGCGCCGCTTGATCGAGGCACAGAACGGCAGGATATGGGTGGAAAGCGAACTGGCGCGGGGCTGCGCGTTCTTCTTCACGCTGCCGCTGGCGGGTGATGAACGACCCGGCCAGCTTGGGCTGGATCTGTCCGCTGCAAGCCGCGAACCTATGTAGTGACGGCACAAATTACTCCTCATTTACATTGCGACGCGGCTTATCTCCTAGTCTGTATAGATAAGCATCGATAGGGCCGGGCTTCCGCGGAGGTTGGGACCATGCGCGTCAAATTTCAACATAGCCTCGAAGAATTGAAGGAGCAGTTGCTGGTGATGGCGGGGCTGGCGGAGCAGTCCGTGCAGCGTGCCGTTGCGGGATATTCTTCGCGCGACGTATCGGTGTGCGACCTGGTGATGCAGTCCGAGCGGGCGATCAATCGGCTGGAGCGCGAGATCGATCAAAGGGCCGTCGATCTGCTCGCGATGGAACAGCCGATGGCGGTCGATCTGCGCTTCATCCTCGCGGTGCTGCGGATCAATGTGGACCTGGAGCGAGTGGGCGACCAGGCGGTGAATATCGCGGAGCGGGGACAGGAAATGATGCTGCTTCCCGAGGCGAAACTGCCGGTGGACATACCGCGGCTGGCGTCGCTGGCGGAGGCGATGGTGCGGTTGGCGCTGCAATCGTTTATCGAGGGCGATGCGGATCTGGCGCAATCGGTGCTGCTGCTCGACGATCAGGTGGATGAGATGAACCGGGCGACGTTCGATGCATTGAGCGCGTTGATCCAGCAGAAGCCGGAGATTACGCCGCAGGCCCTCAGCGCGCTGATTGTCGCGAAGAACCTGGAGCGGGTTGGCGACCATGCGACCAACATCGCGGAGGACGTTATCTTCTGGGTGAAGGGCGCGGATGTGCGGCACGGCATTCGCCTGGTTGATGAGGCCGAAGCTCGCGTGGCGTAACTCGAACTACTTCGCAGGAGTTTGTGGAGTGATGCGTTCGAGCAAGATGGTGGCCTTGTCCTCGTAGTCTACTTTCCAGTCACGCGTGGCCTTGAGGAGATAGACCAGAGGCGCATCCTTTTCGAACAGGACGTACTGAATATTGTGTTTATTCAGTAACTCGATGGAATTCTTCAAGTGGATCACATCCAGATAATCCTTGAAGGTGCCGTTATATTCAAAGATGTCTACTCGGGAATCTACAAATGTAGGAATCTGGCGCTCGTACCAGATGAGATAGCCGCCCCACAGGAAATCGTTGAAGACTTTTCCCTGCGGCTTGAAGTTTGCGAGATAAGGCAGGGCCTGAGTCGGAAAATGAGCGTCTCCCTCTGTCACCGATTGCTCGGGCGCGCGCAGGCGGCCAACCACGCAACATAAAATCACGAACACCAGCGCCGCCGAGACCAGCGGGCTTAGCGGCCGGCGCGACGCGGCGGGAGTGGTCGATGCCAGCGACCTTGCCAACAAAGGGCCGACGAGAATTGCGCCGAGAAATAGAAAACGCGAGTAACTGAAGGCTGAATAAAGTCCCATGGCCGCGAGTGCCAATTCAAAAAGCCCCCATTTGCGGCTGCGTATTAGTTGAAAGAGGAATAGCAGCGCCAGGAAAAACAGCATGATGCGGCCGCGCGGCGTGTGGAAGTCCAGGCTCTTCCACTCTTCGATATTCGAAATATTCAACTTCTGCTCGAACGCCAGGTTGAAAGGATAGAAGACCAGGCGCCAACCATAGGGGTTCGGGAAGAGTGCGGCCGCGCTGACCAACCAGCACAGTACAAGGCGCTTGATCCGCGGCATGGGAAGCGCGCGGTTTTCGATGCACCCCAGCGAAATGGTGAAAGAGTTGGCGGCGATGAACAGGCCGAAGACGACCATGCCAATCAGCCACGAGCCGTGCGTATTGACCCAAAGGGCGAACAGGAACGGGAGCGTCCAGACGATGCGCTCGTCTCGTTGCGCGCGGACCAGGACCAATAGCTCAAGTACGAGCAGCATCCAGCCGAAGAGAAGAGTGCGAGGACCGAAGGACACCGTCGAAAGGCAGATGCCGATCACCGTCACAAACGCCGAGGCCCAAATCGACTTGGAGTGAAGATAGGTGAGATAGAGTACGCCGAGAAAAATAGCTTCTATGGCAGCAAGCGTGACGAGATAGAGTCCGCTTATTCCGAAGAGATGAAAGCCAGCATAGAACGGAAGCTCGGCAAACCACTCATGGTTCATCCAGGGTGCGCCGGCGGCGGTGAAGGAAAACAGGTCACGTCTGATAAACGCATGACTCGATAGTTGTATTTGCGCGTCGCGAAGGTGCCACCAGATATCGGGATCCACCATGGACCGGGGCACGCAAAAGTAGACGACAGCCGCAATAAGACAGCTTGCGACGATCGAAGGCCAAAGGAGCGATGGACGTGTAGCTGCATGGACTTCCGTAGCTTGCAACGATTTATCGTCCATGACTTTAGTCACACCTCGTACGTCTTATGGGGCCATGTTTCATGTGTGATCTTACACTCGCATCGATTAAGCTCAATAAGGACGATGAACAACGTGTCACTGCTATGGGACTTAAAACGACAATTCGCCGAAAAGGCGCGAGAGGCTCGATTCTAAGAGACACGCGCGGGCAGAGCCTCGTCGAAATCGCGGTGATGATGCCGATCTTTGCGCTGCTGCTGTGCTATGCGGTGGACTTCGGCTACTTCTTTTTAGCGGCGGCGAATATTGCGTCTTCCGCTCGGGTGGCGACACAGTATTCCATCCTGGGATACCAGGGGCCTGCGCAGTCGGGCCTGGCGAATGCAGGGCCGGTCTCGGATAGTACGAGCGTGGCGTCGCTTGCGTCGGCGGAGTTGGCCAGCCTGGTGAACTCCGCGACAAAAACGACGATCGGCGTCTGCAGCAAGGCCCTGGGCATGAGCACCACCAACACAAACTTGCCGAAGTGCAGCAATTATGGCCTAACGGGAACGACCTACACACCGGATGCCGATCCGGAAGCGCCAAGGTTTGTGCTGCAACGCGTCGACGTCACGTACACGGTACAACCACCCGTCCCGATCTCATTTTTTGGCACTTCGTGGCTGCCGCCGATGACGTTCCATCGCGAAGTCTCGATGAGGGCAATGGATTGATGCGCAAATTTTTTCAACGCGCGAAATTCCTTGGCCCGAAAACGGCTTCCCCGGGCGAGACGGTGAGCACCGGCCTATTTGGCTGGATGCGCGACGAACGCGGCTCGATCATGATCGAAACCACGCTGGGCTTCATGGTCATGATGTCGATGGTGCTGGGCATCATGGAATGCAGCATGATGGCGTACACCTTCAGCGTGATGGAAGATTCCGCGCGGGAAGGCGTTCGATATGCCACTGTGCATGGCGTCGACAGTTCGAGTTGCGCGGGGCCAAGCTCGGGTTGCGACGCGACGGCGGCCAACGTCGTCACCGATGTAAAGACCTACGCCAAGACCTTTACGGGCGGTCTCAACACGATGACTGTGACCGTGACCTATCCGGATGGCGCGTCGACAGCAACGTCGCGCGTCAAAGTGGCCCTTTCCTGTACCTACCAGCCTGTATTTCATTTTCCGGGGAGCGCGCATTTATTGCAGGTCTCTTCGGAAGGAAGGATTTTGTACTGATTATGTCGACCGTCGGAAAAGCATTGGGTGGATGGACCGGTCGTCGCGACCAAGACGGGCAAGCTGCGATTTCACTCGTGGTGATCCTTGGATTGTTTGCGATGGGCGTATTGGGATTTGGCGTGGACCTGTCGAATGTGTGGTTCCACAAACAGGCCGCGCGCGCGGCCGCCGATGCGGCGTGCCAGGCCGGCGCGATCGATATACTCGCCGGCGCATCCTCGTCGGGCCCTCAAAAGGGCTTCACCACAGGTACCGCGAGCAACTGCGTAAGCACTTCGGCTGCGACCATGTGCAGCTATGCGGACGCCAACGGCTATGACGGCAATGGGCTGGTTGCCGGTACGGCTTCCAACGCCGTCAGTTGGACTTTTCCGGCCAGCATAAGCGGGGTGACCGCCAACCCTGCCAACACCTATATGACAGTCAAGGTAGCCGAGAACGTGCGCACATATTTCATGTCGCTGCTCACGGGATCGAAGGTCCAGCCGTTGAATGTGACCTGCACATGCGGCGTCATGCAGGTAAAAGCCGCGGCGCCGATGGTGGTGCTGCACCCTACCATGTCGGGATCGTTTTACTACTCGGGTGGCGGAGCGCTGTACATTGTTGGCGGACCGCAGCGTGGGCTTCAGGTGAATTCATCGAGCGCAACCGCGGTCGACTGGATCGCATCCGGAGTGATGGACCTGAGTAAGGGCGGACCGACCAATGCGGGATCCGATGCGGCCATCGTAGGCGGTCCCGCTACGATCCCGACCAACGGCTCGTCGACCGGCTATAACGGCGGGACCGCCGGCGCGTGGAAGACCGGTGTGCTGCCCGTCTCGGATCCCTACGGCACGGTTGGCGTGCCGACCTCCGTGAAGCTGGTAACGCCCGCCGGAGGCACTTCGGGCGCGTGGGTTGCCTACCACATTGACGGCTGTCCCGACACAGCCTCGGCTGCGTGGGTAGGGCAGGACGCGAACTACAATCGCCTTCCCGCAAACTGCATTGAATTCAGTCCGGGGTATTATCCGTCCGGCCTCACGCTGCCGAACAACTATTCAACGGTCATCTTCAAGCCTGGCATCTATTACCTCAACGGATCGCTGGTTGCGGGGGGCAGTCAAATCCTGCGCATGGCCAAGCCGAACGGCTACCAGCAGACCGACGGGCTGATGTTTTATTTTCTGTCAGGGTCTCTCAATTTCTCGGGCTGCACGGGCTGCACGCCGAACCCGAACACGATCGATAGTGTCAACACCGACGATCTCACGTGCGACGACTCCCCTCCCGCTTCAGGAGTGGGCATGGGCACAACCATCGGCGGGAACGTGCTGTGGGGGCAGTGTGCCACCAACGGCACCTACTGGGACTCGGGTGGCGACACAACAGACTCCCGAGGAGCGCCCGGAGCGCGCGGTCTGCTGGTGTTTCAGGACCATGCGGACACCACGCAACCCGCCTTTACGGGATCGGGACAACTGTCCTTCTCGGGTGGGCTCTATTTTCACTCCAGCACGTACAGCGACGTACTTAGCTTGAACGGCGGCACCAGCAGCGGCACCTATATCCTCGGTGAAATCGTTACCGACCAGGTATCGCTGACGGGCAGCGGCACGATCAAACTGGCGTTGAATCCGCAGGCGGTAACCAATATGGCGAAGGTCGCGATTCTGCAATAGATTCCGCTCTGAAATTCAACCCATCGCTGTTCGTCCCGACGCGCAGAGAGGACCGCTGCATCCTCCCTCCAGTCGCCAGGAGCGTGACACCCCAAAGTTGCCGGCGCTTCGTTTTCCAACTCCGGCTTCCATGCCTGCGCGATCAAGTGAATTGCTTTCCGTAACCGGGAGCGTCGGGGAGTTTTTCGCCCGCGCGAAGCCGCTTCTTCTTTCACGACTTTAGTGCTCTCGATATAAGCTGGAAGGGCCTACTTACCAGGTTGCAGCGGTACCAGGATCGGGCGGCCCTCGGGTCGCTACAACGACTCCGAAGGCCGCGCCGAGGTAAGGAGGTGAGGCCGATGGACCATGACAAGGAGCGTTCCTGGCTCCGGTTGCAAATCACGATCGCCATTGAATGGCGGCTCGTGATAGCAGTCACTCTATTGCTTCTCGTACTGCTAGGGAAGGAGTACAACACCCTGGGTTGGCTCGCAACCGGCCCAGGGTTCTAATTCCCTCTTCATATTTGATGCCGTCGTCGGCCCAAAGTCAACCCTATTTCAGTCCCAGGACCTTCCGAACCTTCTCTTCATCGAGGCTCAGGGCAACGCGGCCTGCTCTCTGCTGCTTGAGGCGAAAGCTTTACCCGCTCGCGCTTGCTCCTACAAAGGCCATCGAATGCCGCCCGCGACGGGCTCGGAAGAGGCGACATGGGACGCTTTCCATGCCGATTTGCGGGGGAATTCCCTGCAACTCGCTCACCCCAAACTCCCCCGATTGGGCTATTACGTCCGGGCGAAACTATCGCGCGGAACTCACTAAACCCGGGCAATCGCCGATAACCTCATAACAAGAGCAGGGAACTAAACGACCGCTTATCAAGAGGCGCTCGTGGTTAGCACTCAAAGCTCAAATTCAAAAACCTGGAGAAACACAATGAACCTGAAGAATGTATTTGCTGCTCTGATGAATGATGAATCCGGTCAGGACCTGATCGAATACGCGTTGGTTGCCGGTCTCATCGGCCTCGGCGCAGTGGCTGCCATGACTGGCCTTTCCGGCAAGATCACGACCGCTTTCTCGAGCGTCGGCAGCTCTCTCGCTTCCGCCACCTAAACTCCAACCCTAAAGCGTGATGAACTTTCTCTCCGGGGGGCGGCGGCCACAAACAAGTGGACCGCCGCCCAACACAAGCGGCAAAAAAAAATAGAAGGTTGTTAAAGCCTCACAAGATTTGCAGAACAGGATTCAGCAATGGCAATCGACTCTCAAACCACCTATATGGTAGCGGCTCTGGTGTGTGCTTCGATCGCCAGTTTGTATGACCTGCGCACCCGCCGCATCCCGAACAAGCTCACGCTTTGGGCAATCGTCTGCGGGCTCATCCTCCATTTGTGGAAGGGTGGGCCGGCGGAACTCGGTCTTTCCGCTTTAGCCGGACTTATCGGCGGCGGATTGTTTCTTTTGTTCTTTATGGCCGGCGGAATGGGTGGTGGCGACGTCAAGTTGATGGCGGCCGTCTGCTGCCTTGCCGGGACCGGAAACATCAAGGACGTTCTGATTTCGACTGTGCTGATCGGCGCGGCGATGGGCATCGCACTCGCCCTGTATCGCGGCCAGCTTCGTAGAATCCTGGGGAATGTGGTGAAGCTGGTAAAGCACCACAACGCGGTCGGCCTGGCCGCGCACCCTGAAATCAATGTCAAGAACGAGAACTCCCTGCGTCTGCCTTATGCGCTGCCCATCGCGGCGGGGTGCCTGGTGACCATCATGCTTGCATCCGGCAAGGGGCTGGTCCGATGAATGTGAAACGGATGTCGATGGCATTTGTGATCGCACTCGCGGTCTCGGCGCTCTGCACCTGGCTGTTGGGACGCAAGATGGGTACCCATGCGGCCGTAGTAATCCCCCAACAAAACTACGTTGCCGCGGGCAAGGCGTTGCAGGCTGGGGAAGTGATTAAGGCGGAAAGCCTCGAAATGGTGAGTTGGCCCGCGGACAAGCCGGTTACGGGCGGATTCCTGAAGCCGGAAGACCTGGTAGGCCGCTCCGTGCTTTACCCCATCGACAAAGACCAGCCGATTACGGACCGCTTTCTCTCGGCGCCCGGCGCCGGCCTGGGACTTTCGGGAAAGATTCCCGACGGCATGCGCGCGATCGCGCTGCGCTCCGACGAAGTGATGGGTGTAGCCGGATTTATTTTCCCGGGGTCGCATGTCGACGTCGTGGTGACCTATCACAGCGACCAATCCCCCGACCCGATTACGTTCACGGTGCTGCAGGATGCGGAAGTGCTTGCGGTTGGACAAAAAGATCAGCCCGACCCGGACGGCAAACCGGCGACCGCGACCGTCGTCACCTTGCTGCTGAGTCCGCAGGATGCGGAACGCGCCGTCATGGCGAGCACGCAAGGGCAGTTCCACTTTGTGTTGCGCAGCGGCTCGGACAAAGTACACGTGCCGGACATGCCGATTACGATCTCGCAACTGGCGGGCATGGCCAGGCCGCATCCGCACATCAATGACACGCCACGGACGCTTCCCGTGCGCACCGTGCCCCCGATCGTCGTTCAAACCATAGCCGGAGATAAGCTATCCAGCGAAACTTTTAGTGGAGGGAGATAAGCGCCATGAAAAGCCCCCTCCTTATGACATGCAGTACAGCAGCTCTTCTGCTCGCCGGCCTATCCGCGGCGAGCGCACAGAGCGCGGCGACACAGGATGCTTCCGTAGTGCCGGTCCCGGCGCGGATGACGATCAGCGATAGCTTCGCCACCGATACGCTGCACATTATCGTCGGTCGTTCCACGGTGCTGCGCGGCGTCAGTCCTCTGAAGCGAATCTATATCGGCAACCCGACTGTGTTGCAGTCGTTTACCGCCGGCCCCAGCGAGATTGTGCTTACGGCCAAAATACCCGGCGTCAGCAGTCTGGCGATCTGGGACACGCTGGGGCAATCGCGGCTGTACACGGTCGATGCGGATGTCGATACCGGCGTCCTGCGGCAATCGCTGCGTGAAGCCTATCCGACGAGCCACATCGATGTGGCCGGCCGCGAGGGCCGCATCTATCTTTCCGGCACGGTGCCGACACAGGAAATCGCCGAAGCCGCCGCAAAGCTCGCGGCGCCTTTTTCTCCCAACGTCGTGAACTCCCTGGTGGTCGTTCCGGTCCATGGGAAACAGGTGCAGCTCAAGCTCCGCATTGTGGAAGTCGATCGATCGAAGATGGAGCAGTACGGCATCAATCTCGCCGGGCTGTCCAGCAATCTTCCGTTCAACGCCACGACGGGGCAATTTCCTTCGACCATCACTTCGACTCCCGCTTCAGGAACGGCGGCGGCAACGACGACGGTGAGCGATATGATGAACCTCTTCCTCTACAGCTCGAAGCTGAACCTCGGTACGACGATCAAAGACCTGGAGCAGAAGCAAATTCTGCAAGTGCTCGCGGAACCGACCCTGACTTCGCTGAGCGGAGAGACGGCACACTTTCTTTCCGGCGGCGAGTTCCCCTATCCCATTGCCCAGGCCGGCGCCAATGGCGGAGCGCCGGTCATCTCCATTTCGTTCCGGCCCTATGGGGTCAAGGTGGATTTCACGCCCACGGTGAATGCCGATGGCACCATCCGGCTCAAGGTGTCTCCTGAAGTGAGCACGCTGGATTTCACCAACGCGGTGACCATCTCCGGCTTCACGATCCCGGCGCTCTCTACACGGCGCGCCGACACCGATGTCGAAATCCGCAGTGGGCAGAGTTTTGCGTTGTCCGGGCTGCTCGACCACCGCACCACCGAGAGCCTGAGCCAGATTCCCGGCATCTCGAAGATCCCGATCCTGGGAAAACTTTTCGTTACCAAGTCGTACACGCACTCCGTTGTCGAGCTGATGGTGATGGTGACCGCGACCGTCGTCGATCCATTGACGGACACGGCCCAACCGGTCGAGCCGAAGATGGTTGTGCCGGACTTCGATGGCGACAAATTCGATAAAGATCTCTCGAAAGAACAGAACCTCCAACCGAAGAAGCCGTAGCTTCTTATCCATAGGCAGGCCTTATGCCAATCGAAATTGCTCAACCCGATCATGCGATTCATGCAGTATTTTGCGTGTGCGCAACACCCGACGTGGCGACCGCGGCAACCGAAGCCTGCGGGGAACTTCCCAGCGTCGAGTTCGTGGGAGAGTTTCACGATTACTTCAGCCCCGAGCGCCGCCCGCAGTTGTCGCCCGCGCTGAAGACCGCGAGCGTCTGCATCGCGATCGTGGACTGCGATCGCGATCCTGAAATGGCGCTCGGCACCATGGAGCGGTTGCGCGGCATGGCGCTCAAGAACCTGAGCGTCATCGCCTATGCGACGCACACCGAAGCCAGCTATCTTCTGCGCGCCATGCGCGCCGGTTGCAACGAGTTTCTTACCAAGCCCGCCGACGCCAAGAACCTTCAGGAAGCCTTGCTCCGGTTTCAGAACGTCCACCTGATGGGGAGCGCCGCGGCCAAGGGAAATGCGGGCCGCATCATTTCTTTTTACGGGGCCAAGGGAGGCGTTGGCACCACGACGCTCGCCGTGCATCTCGCCAACAATCTCGTCCGCCGTCACCGCAAGCGGACATTGCTGATCGACCATCAGCACCAACTGGGCCACGTCGCGCTGTACTTCGGGATGAAGGACAGCCAATACCACTTCGACGAACTGGTGCGCAACGCCGACCGGCTGGACACCGATCTTCTGAACGGCTTTATCGTGCGCCACTCCAGCGGTCTCGAAGTGTTGACTTCACCGGACTCGTGCGCGCCGGACCACGCCAGCAATCCTGAAGAACTTGACCAGGTGCTCACATTCCTTCGCCTTCAGTACGACTACATCATCATCGATTCTTCGCTGAGCTACCGCGACATCGTGGCGCCCATGCTGCGCGGCAGCGATGAAATCTGCCTGGTAACGACCCCCGATGTCGCGGCGTTGCGCGACCTCGCGCGCCACATCGAGCACTTCACGCTGACCGAAGACACGGCGCGCAAATTGCGGATCATCGTCAATCGCTCCCATTCCAACGACCCGGTCACCGCGCCGCAGATCGAGGCCGTGGTGCATCATCCGGTGTGGATTGCGCTTCCGAATGCGTACGCCGAACTGATGAGCGCGATCAACGCCGGCGAGCCGATTGCCTTCAACCATAACTCGAAGTTCGCGCAACAGATCGGCAAGTGGGCGTCGAGGCTGGTCGCCGCTTCCGCGCACGCAGAGTTGCCGGAGGCTCCTGAAGAACCGAAGAAGAAGAAATTCTCGTTCTTCGGCTCAAAACGCGAACAAGTGGCGCACGGGACCTAACACATGCCTGAAAACGTATTGCAGATGACGGGTACCGGAAAACACGCACTGTCCATGGCGTTGGCGCCAAGCCGCGCGCACGCGGCCCTCGGCGAAGAAGCCATGCACCAGCTCAAGACCGCGGTACACCATGAGCTGATCAAGCGCATGGACCTCGACAAACTCGCGGCCATGCAGAACGATCCGGGCGGCAGAGGGAAGTTGCTTGCGACCATCTCAGGATTGGTGGGCGAGCAGCCTGTCCCACTCAGTGCGATGGATCGCGACGGTATTGCAAAAGAAGTGCTCGACGAGGTCTTCGGCCTGGGCCCGCTGGAGCCCCTGCTGCACGACCAGACGGTAAGCGACATTCTCGTCAACACCTACGACACGGTCTATGTCGAGCGCCGCGGCGTGATCGAAAAGACCGACATCGTGTTCCGCGACAACGCGCACCTGATGCACATCATCGACAAGATCGTATCGGCGGTAGGCCGCCGCATCGATGAATCGTCGCCGATGGTGGACGCACGATTGCTGGATGGGTCTCGCGTCAACATCGTCATTCCGCCGCTGGCCGTCGACGGTCCCCTGCTCTCGATCCGCCGCTTTGGAAGCTCGCCACTGACGCAGGACGACCTGCTGCGTCATAAGGCGCTTACGCCGCAGATGCTCGAAGTGCTGAAATGCGCGGTGAAGGCGCGGCTGAACATCGTAGTGTCCGGCGGCACCGGCGCCGGCAAAACGACGCTGCTGAACGTCCTCTCCGGATTCATCTCTCCCGACGAGCGGATATGCACGATCGAGGATTCCGCCGAACTCCAGATCAAGCAGGAGCACGTCGTCCGCCTGGAATGCCGTCCGCCCAACGTGGAGGGCAAGGGAGCGATCCGGCAGCGCGAGCTTGTGATCAACGCACTCAGAATGCGGCCCGACCGCATCATCCTCGGCGAAATCCGCGGCGAGGAAGCCCTGGACATGCTGCAGGCCATGAACACCGGCCATGACGGCTCCATCACGACCATCCACGCCAACAACCCGCGCGACGCGATTGCGAGACTTGAAACGATGTCGATGATGGGCAGCGTGTCTCTGCCGGAAAAAGCGATCCGCGCGCAGATCGCTTCGGCGGTCCACTTGATCGTGCAGGCTTCGCGCATGAGCGACGGCTCGCGCCGCATTACCCACATCAGCGAAATCACCGGCGCGACCACCGACATCGTCAGCATGCAGGACATTTTCCTGTTCGAGAAGCTGGGGCTGGGACCGAACGGAAAGGTGAAGGGACGTTTCTTCGCGACCGGAATCGTTCCCAAGTTCGCCGAGAAACTGAAGGCCGCCGGGATCCCCATGTCGATGAGCATCCTCGATCACTCGGTGGAGGTTTAGAAAATGATCGCGATATTTGTCGGCTTCCTATTGATCAGCTTCCTGGTTGTGGTGTTCATGCTGCGCCCCAAGAAGGCCGAGAAGGTGATGGAGAAACGTCTTCTCGTCATTACCGCCCCGCTCAAGGCGGGCGAAGACGAGCCCGACATGCTTGCGCCGACGGTAAAACAGACCGGCAGTCTGAGCACAAAACTAGGCGCCTACCTGGAGCGCTTCGATTTCTCCGAAGACCTGCAAATGCTGATTATGTATGCGGGCAGCAGAGCTACCGTAGGCAGCGTGGTTTTCGGAAGCCTGATGGCAGCCATTGCGGCCGGCCTGATGGCCCATGCGTTTGTGGGGCTGTACCCAGCCGACCTGGCCGCTGTGGTTGTTGGAGGCGCGGGGCGCTGGCTGCTGCTCAATTTTCAGAAGAAGCGGCGCCTGAATAAATTCAACGAGGCGCTGCCGGACGCCATCGAATTGATGGGACGCGCGTTGCGGGCCGGGCATTCGATGGCGTCCGCGATCGAAGTGGTGGCCGAACAGTCGCCCGATCCGCTGGGTTCGGAGTTCGCGGTTGTCTTTCACCAGCAAAAATTCGGCATTCCCTTCAGGGACGCGCTGCTGCAGTTAGGCGACCGCATTCCATCGAAGGACCTGCACTTCCTGATTACCGCGATCCTGGTGCAGAAGGAAACCGGCGGCGATCTTACCGAGATTCTCGACCGCACCACCCGCGTGATTCGCGATCGGGTCCGCATTGAAGGTGAAATCCGCACGTATACGGCGCAGGGCCGGCTTACGGGATGGATTCTCGGCGGCCTGCCTGTCGCCTTGCTGGTTATTCTGAACATTATTACGCCGGGCTACTCCAAAGTGCTCTTCCACGATCCCGTGGGGCAGGACCTGCTCTATGCGGGCGGCGTGATGATCGTCGTCGGCGGCCTCATTATCCGCAAAATCGTAGATATTCAGGTTTAACTCATGACAACCCATCTTTTCTATTTCGCGCTTCTATCCATGGTCTTTTCCGGAATGGGTCTGCTTGGATGCTTCATGCTGACCCGCACCTCGCGCGCGGTGTCCGATCGCGTGTTGCAAGTAGCGCTCGGGCCGGCGGCAAGGTCGATGCCCAGGGGTTCGAAAACAAAGGAAGTTAAGGCAAACCTGTTTGAGGGCGTCCGCTGGCTTCGTACGCGGCTGGGCATGAACGAGACCGAAAAATTGCGGGAGCGGTTTGCTCATGCCGGTCTTAAATCCGCGTCCGCTCGCGACACCTATTTTGCGGCGCGCATGCTCGGTCCGGTCTTTGCCATCCTCGCCGGATCGTTTCTTCCCGACGACCGCATTTTCGCGATGGCGGTGATGGGCGGTATCTCCTACCTTCTGCCCGACCTGGTGCTGACGAAGTTGATCAAGCGCCGCCGCGAGAAGATTCGGAAAGGCATTCCAGATGCGATCGATCTGCTCGTGATCTGCGTCGACGCGGGCCTCGGCATGGACCAGGCGATGCTGCGTGTTGGGCAGGAACTGGGCGCAAGCCATCCTCAGATTTTCGAGGAGTTCATGCAGATCAACCGCGAGCAGCGGGCCGGAAAACTGCGGCTCGACGCCTGGCAGGGGATGGCGGACCGCGCCAAATTGCCGGAGATCGATGGCTTCGTCAACATGCTGATGCAGACGGAAAGATTCGGTACGCCGATCGCACGCGCGCTCAGCACATTCGGAGATGGCATCCGCGCGAAGCGCCGTCAACGCGCCGAGGAAATGGCGGCCAAGACCACGGTCAAAATCATCTTCCCGCTGGTCTTCTTTATCTTCCCCTGCATGTTTATTGTGCTGCTGGGGCCTGCCGGCATCAGCATCATGCGAGGCTTATCTACGGCCACGCATTAGGAGCTTGCTGAAGAACACGAATTTCCGCTCTTCGGAGGGAGCGTGGGGCTTCAGCCCCACGAATAAAGCCAATGGAATGATCGGGGCTTTAGCCCCGGATCCTCCCGATTGCCACTGCTGCTTGCCTTTTCAACAAGCTCTCAGAGCAAATTTCCTGTGAGTGTAGAGCGAAGTTGTATCTGTTTTTGCTTTTGTTTCTGAGCAAGGACCGGCTTCGGCCGGTGGAGTTGGAAAGCAACATGAAATCGCCATGTTGCTTAGGAGATAGGTCCGGGATTTATCCCGGACATCAAACTCGCCACAACTTCGGGCTTCAGCCCCTGGGACCCGCTTTGCTGCTGTACACCATCGCGAACGATGATCTGGATCTGCTCGTTGGCCAAATCAGTTAATCAGCAAGGCCTCGGCGCCCGCGCTCTTTCCATCATTGGCTCGCGAAGCAGCGTGGGCCAGGATCTTGTGGTGCATCGTAAACAGCGCCAGTTCCAGGCGGTCGGAGACCCCGGTCTTATCGAATATGGAGCGGAGATAGTTCTTGATCACCTGCTCGGAGTTCTTCAGCTCTTCGGCGATCTCGCGATTTTTATAGCCCTGCAGGATCAAGCCCAGGATCTTGAGCTCCTTCGGAGTCAGGCGATCGCGGACCCGCTCCGCCACCATGTCGGACTCGAACCCGGTGGGGCCGCCCGCCATGCGCTTCTGCACGAAAATTTCACCGCGCCCGACCTGGCGGACACAACGCAGCAACTCGGTGTTGAGGATGTCGCGATGGACGATGCCGCGTACTCCCGCGGTCAGGTATGCCTGCGGGCTCTCATCGTTCTCGAGAACGGCCGTCGTTGTGCTGCCGACCTCCGTCGCGGACCTTACGAGGACGGCGAGGTCCGGTTGCAACGATGCGGCAAACACGATGGAGGCTTTGGGCGTGGACGAGGCGGCCTTCATCAATCGCGGCAGATCGTCGCACTGGCCGATGATGCGGAAGTCGTCTTCCACGGCAAAGAGACGCGCTGCACCAGTGCGGAATACCGATTGATTGTCGGCCAGAATCACCTTATGAATCATTGATTTCCCTATTTCGTTCGCGGGGTTGAGCTGTCGGGATTCCATCATCCCATCGAGCGCGTGAGCCAGCGGTAGCTATATGCGATGCAGAATACCTGTCTCGCGGGTCTGCAAATTGGCATTTGATTGCAGATAGAGTTCCTATTTGCAACTCTACTGAGCCCCGGCCAACGCATGAAATCCCACGTATAAACAGGTGCCTAACACCTTTGGGCTATTACAAACGTACGTGCGGAAAGAGCGAAACATCGCCGATAAGACCTGTGGGAACGCTAGTATCAGCACATCGGCAGCAGGTGCGGACAGGCTCTTAACAGACCCGCACAAGTGGTAACTGGAGATTGAAATGAACCGGGCTATTGACACCTTCTTTGACCTGATGCGAGATGAATCGGGCCAGGACCTGATCGAATATGCGATCGTCGCCGGCCTGGTCGGCCTCGGTGCTGTCGCATCCATGACGGGGCTCTCTACGAAGATCAAGACCGCCTTCAATACAGTCGGAAATCAACTCACCAACGCCACGTAGTCGCAGCGGCGCGCACGTCCAAATTCGGTAAAAGGAGTCCATCATGGAATTCGCCTTCGTAACAACTCTATTTTCGGTATCGGTCGCAGCCATTTTAATCTTCGCTTCGGACTGGATTCCCACCAACTGATCCGGTGTGGACCTGGTTCCGCAACCTGGCGGGGTACCTCCTGGGCGCCCTCAACTCTAGCCAAGCACCCACCGATAAGAGTGGAGAAAGGATTTCAAAATGGGCTCCTCGATCATTATCCGAGTTGTTGCCGGCGTGTTGTTCATCGCCGTGCTTGCCATCATCGTCATGCGTCGCAAAAGCAACGCATAAGTATGGGTTGGCGATCGTTATCCAATTTCAAAGATGGGCGGCGAGTCATGTTGCCGCCCATTTTTCATTCCGAGTCACTTTAGAAGAAGGAAAAATCATCATGGGAAGCCCGCAAGGACAGCTCGTAATCAAAGACGGCACCAAGGGAAGCGTGGTTTGTACGCAAGGTGTTCTCGCCAACACTTTCCGGACGCGCTTGTTCGGCCTGCTGGGCCGCAAAGGGCTGAAGCAGGGCTCCGGACTCCTCATCAGGCCTTCATCCGGCGTGCATACCTTTGGCATGTCCTTTCCGATCGATATCGTCAGCCTCGACCGCGACTATCGCGTGCTGGGCGTGTTTGAGAATACAGGCCCATGGACGGTCCGCGGCCTTAGCCTCAAAACGCGCAGCGTTCTGGAATTGCCAGCCGGCCGCATCCAGGAATGCAATATCGAACCTGGAGATACTCTTACCCTCGAACCCTGCTGAGGTCTGGCATCGGTCCAATAGACCGAAAGAACCGGGAAACTACATCCTTTGCAGTGCGGCGCTGAATTTCTGGCTTTGCATCGAGAAATGTCGAAGCCAGTATTTGCCAAAGAAACTTTGAATCTGTACCCGCGTATTTTTCAGCACTAATTTTTGACCGCGGTTCTATCGGCCCAGCTTATATATGCAGAGTCTTCTGATCGAGATCGTCATCGCGGTGCTGCTTTTGTTCCTGCTTTGGTCTATGGAGCGGGGGCGTTCGGACCTGCGCTTTCGTTTCTGGGTGATCGGTTGGTCGCTCGTCACGCTTCGCCTTGTCAGCCTGTTATGGCGCCCGATAAGCCCGCTTGTCCTGCGCCTTCGCGAGGGGCATTTCGTTGCGCTCGAAGTTTTCGCCGCCGCCTGTTTCATTCTTTCCGACCGCGCCATAACGCATCGCAAGGGTCGAATGGTCCGGACCGGCCTTCTCGCCACTCTCCCGGCAATATTGATAGCCTTCGTCATTCTTTTCCGGGCTGCCGATGTGTGGCTGCTTTATCCATGCATCGTAGTGGCCCATGTGTTCGCGATCATGCTTTTGCGCGAATATGGCGGATGGCGAAAAGCCAAGCTTGTTCCACTGGCTGCTCTGCATTTTCTAAGTGCGTGCTGGATGTTGGGCGCACTGGCACATCATCGGCCTCAAATTGCCCTGGCATGCGTTCCGGCAGAGCTGCTTCTAGTGAGTGCAATTTTATTTAGCCGCCGCTATTCTCTGCGAAGCGCCGGAAACCTGCTCACAGTAACCGGATTTGTGCTGTGGGCCTGGTCTTCTTTCATCACCATTGCCCTGCAGCGCCTTGGAACAGCTCACGGCATGGTCCCGAGAACTTTGAACCTGCCGCCGTTCCTGATCGCTATCGGGATGATTATGCTCATCCTCGAGCAGGACGCCGCCGGCTCCCGGGAACTTGTCCGGGAGTATGAATTTCTTTTCAACAACAACCCCTTCCCGCTATGGATTTACGACACGAGGACCCTCGGTTTTCTGAGCGTGAATGCGGCTTCCGCCAAGGCGCATGGGTACACTGTCGAAGAGCTGTGCCAGAAGAAGCTGACGGACATCGTCCATCCGGACATAACAATAGCGCCAGCGCATCGGGGAGCTGGACCGGCGCGGATCGAGCGGCAATCGCTGCATGTGAGAAAAGATGGGTCTACCATCTCGGTGAACGTCACGGCGTATGACATTCGGTTTCACGGGCGGCCCGCCCGCATCGCGCTGGCGGAGGACATCAGCGAACGCGAAGAGATGGCCTCGCAACTGATGTATCAAGTGCAGCACGACCTGCTTACCGGCCTGCCCAATCGTGCAACGTTCCTTCGCAAACTCGACGAGACCTTCCTCGCCGCCAGTGGCAATGGATCGGGATGCGCGGTGATGGTGCTGCATATCGACCGCTTCGAGAGAATCAATGAGAACTATGGTCATGGGGTGGGCGACGGTGTGCTGAGAGAGATCACAAAGCTCCTCCAGGCCCACATCAGGCCCCCCGACGCGATCGGCCGCACCGGGAGCCGCGAATTCACCATCACATTCGCGTGCGCGCCCCATGGACACGCCATCGAGGCCCGCGCGAGAGGCCTGCTGCGCCTTTTCGATCAACCCATCACCGTCGGCGAGCACAGGATCGACCTATCGATGAGCATGGGACTGGCCGCATTCCCGGAAGATTCCGACGATACCAACGCGCTGCTGAGAGACGCTGCGAGGGCGCTGGCGCTTACCAAAGTGCGCGGCGCGGAAAAGTTCGTCAGGCTCTCGCGCGAGTTGAGTTTCCAGGCCCACGAAGAGAGTCGAATCGAAGGTCTTATCCTGCGCGCCCTTTTGTATAGCGGGTTTGAAGTCTATTACCAGCCCATCCTCGATACCGATGGCACGCTGCACGGCCTGGAAGCTCTGCTCCGGCTTCACGACGAAGATGGAAGGCTCATCAGCCCCAGCCTGTTTATTCCTCTCGCGGAAGCGACAGGGACGATTATTCCCGTGGGCCGCTGGATCGTAAACGAGGTGTGCCGCCAACTGCGGGAATGGCGGGAAGCCGGCCTGGAGATCGTTCCGGTCGCCATCAATGTTTCGGCGCTGCAGATTGTGCAGACGACGTTTTCCGCGGACCTTATGGCTATCCTGAGCCGGTTCCAGATCGCCCCCGCGTTGGTCCACCTCGAATTGACGGAAAGCAGCGTCATGCCGCGGGGCTCCCTCGCCCTGGACAACATGCTGAAGCTCGCGGCCAAAGGCATAAAATTCTCGATCGACGACTTCGGCACGGGATTTTCCTCGCTCGACCGCCTGCATCAACTCCCCGTTTCGATCCTGAAAATCGATCGCACATTCGTCATGCGCATGCTGGACCCCGACGGAACGTTGCCGATCGTGAATACAATCATTTCGATGGCGCACTCACTCAACGTCGGCGTGGTTGCGGAAGGCGTTGAGACCAGGGAGCAGTTTCACGCTCTGTACGAAATGGGCTGCGATTTGTTCCAGGGCTACCTCTTCAGCCGCGCGGTCGATGCATCTGGGGCAGCGGCTGTACTGACGCGCGAGCCGGGTGCATTGATGCCGATCGAGGCGCCGCCTGGGGTTTCGGCTGTAACGACAATGTCACGCCGGCAATTTCCGCCCAGTCAGCCCGGCTCTCACCTCTGGTGACGATTGTGGAGCAACGTGTCGATCGAAATGCGCGCGTTGCCCCGGCATTGCGGATTGTCGTCTGCTTGCTGCTATTGTGCCAGGCCACCATGTGTTACCTCGGGGCCGATGCGCCGCTGAAAGGCAACGTGGACCTGCGCGCGTTTTATGCCGCCGGAACGGTCCTTCGCAGCGGCCATGGCGCTCAACTGTACGATTACGACTACCAGGCGCAAGTCCAGAATGCAGTGGTCGGCCCACGCGCCAACGCTTTGCCCTTCCTCTATCCATCCTTCGCGGCGCTGCCCTTTGTGCCGTTATCGCTGTTGCGTTATCGAGCGGCGTTTTTCGTCTGGCTTGGCCTGAACCTGGGGCTTCTCGTGCTGGCCGCATTTTTACTGCGTCCCTGGCTGCCCTATTTTGCCGAGCGAAGTTGGATCGCCTTGCCGGCGTTCTATGGCTGCCTCTTCGGGGTCTCCGTCGCACTTGTGCAGGGCCAGATTTCGTTCCTATTGCTGATGGTTTATTGCGGAGCTTGGGTACTGTTGCGCCACGACCGCACCTTCCTTGCCGGTCTGCTGCTTTCGCTCGGTTTGATGAAATTCCAGATCGCGATTCCTGTTCTCGTCTTATTTTTATTGTGGAAACAATGGCGCGTCGTTTTCGGCTTTCTCGCAGGCGCGGCGGCGTTGGCAGTTGTCTCGATCGCGCTGGTCGGCAGAACCGGTATTTCCGTCTACTTTCACGCCATGTCGAGCATGACCAGGCAGACGGCGTTCCACGCCGCGGCGGCAAAGGTCCACTATGGCATGTTTCCCGTGGACATGCCCAACCTGCACGGACTGACCTTCGGTCTCACTCACGGCGCAAGCTGGGGACTGGCGCTGAACATCGCTCTGTGCTGCGTTGTGATGGTCTTCGCCGCGCGGCAGAAAGCTTCGCTGTCGATTGCGCTGCCGGCTGCCATGTTAGTCAGCTATCACATGCAGCCGCATGATTTGACGCTTCTGCTGTTGCCTCTAAGTTTCGAGCTTGATGCGTTACTTCGGCGAGTAAGAAGAAATAATAGCGCCTATGAGCTTACACTTCGCTGGAGCCTGCTCTTACTTATCCTGCCGCTGGCAGCCGTAGTGATGACGGCGAGCATGAACTACTTGGTCTCGCTTGCCGTGTGCGCGGTTATGCTCATTGCGGCAAGAATGAAAACCGAAGATAGGATGGCCGCACCGGCGTAATTAAAAGACATTCGCACGGACAGCAGCCGGGGGGTTGCCGTTCGTGCGAATCGATATAGTTGTAGCTGGCCCGCGTGCCGCAACCCGCAAGACTAGGTTGCGCTGGTAAGTGAGCTACCGACCGAACTGAAGGCGGTGCCAATGGTTGAGGCCAAAGACGACATCGCGGCGACTGCGCCGAGGCCGATAAGACCCGCTACGAGAGCGTATTCGATGAGATCCTGTCCGGACTCATCATCCTTGAGTGCGCGTAAAATGAATGCAACCTTCGACATAACCTGCTCCTGAGTGACTTAGATAGACAGAAGCCTGGTAGCGCTTGATCGCCCCTCAGCACCTGATGGCTCAACAATAATGCCGAATGATCCTCTCGCGGCATAAACCGTATCTCATTGCCATGACGGAGGTAATGACACGTTTGATGTACGTGAGGGATAACTGCTCATTTTCGCGCGCGAAGTGTCCGGTCCTGCCTTGCAATTGTGGCTGAACCAACGACAGTGTGTAACACTCCCGAATGTGGGCCACGATGAACCTCACAGACTGGAGCAGCGCGCGCGCGTACACGCATCGTTTGGCGCGGCGGTCTTGTATGCGGCGTTTACGGCGACAGGGGTGGCCCTGGTGTTGCCGGGAGCGCTGCTGCCGGTGTTGCTGGCCCGATGGTCGCTCAACGATGAGCAGGCCGGGTTGCTGTTCTTCCTGTTCTTCATGGGGTCGATGAGCGGAGCCGTCCTGTCGCGCGGCCCGTTGCCGAGGTCGATTGCGCGAGGCTGCGCCGCGGCGGCGCTGGGAGCGGGCTTGCTGGCGGTCGCTTCGCATGGGACCGCATTCGCGGCGATGGCGCTGTTCGGGCTGGGCCTTGGCATCGTGATGACGTCGGTGAGTGTGCTGGTGTCGCGAAGCTACGCGGCAGACCGCGCGGCGCACATCACTCGCCTGAACCTGCTGTGGGCGCTGGGCGCCTGCTTTGGCCCAGGGTTCGAGTTGCGCGGCGCGGCGATCTGGGGAGCGCAGTGGATGCTGTATGCGATCGCCGCCGCGTTCGCGGTGCTGGGCCTGCTCACGCTGGTACTGGTGGAGCATGTCGGCGCGGAAGCGGTTTCGGCCGGCGCGAGTTGGTGGCAGCAGTTGCGCCGAACGCCGGCTGCGCTGCTGCTGATGGCCCCGCTGGCGACGGGCATCGAGAGCGCGGCGGGAGGATGGCTGGCAACCTACTCCAAACGCTCGGGCGGAACGCTGGACGCGACGATCGGAGCGGTAACGTGCTTCTGGGCAGGGCTGCTGCTGAGCCGGCTGGTGCAGTCCAATCGGCGGGTTGCCGCGTCCACCGCGAAGCCGCTGCTGCGGCTGAGTCCGTGGCTGATGAGCGCGGCGCTTGCGCTGCTGGTCGCCGCGAACGGTGGAGCGCTGGTGCCGGTGGCGGCGCTGCTGCTGGGGCTTGGCATTGGGCCGATGTACCCGACAGTGCTGGCGCGGGTGCTGCATCGCGGCGAGGGCGGCAATGCGGTGTTCGTCGCCGCGGGCATTGGAGCGTCGGTGCTGCCGCTGCTGACGGGTTTAGTCTCGGGTTGGACTGGCTCGCTGCGCTTCGGGTTATGCGTTCCATTGTTTGCGGCCCTGGCAATGGCTCTGTGCGGATGGATGGTTGCGCGCCGCGACGGCTTCTCAGCTTAGGGCTGCGGCGCATCTGGCCGCAGCGCATGGATATCGACGTCCCACGCCGGCCCGCTCCCCCTCCTCATCTTTCTAGTGCCCTGGGATTCTTGCGGCGAACGCAATCCGCGCTGTGGTTTACCAACGGCTTCGGCGGCTGAGGGCCGATTTTCAGCGACGAACTGCGAGCTGCGAGTTTTCAGTTGCCGTGCTTGGCGCACGGTTTATGAAATCGGTTACAATATCGGCCATCGACTTCGCGCCTGGGTGCGGGCGGGTGGAAGAAAAGCTCTTCGCCGGCTGCTGGCCGGCGGAAAAGCAGGGTTGCGAGGCGCCATGAATCGAAGACAGTTTATGAAGGCCGCGGGAGTCGCGGGCATTGCATCGGCAGCGGGCCCGGTAGTTGCGTCCGCGGTAACGCGAGAGCCCAGGCAGGTAATCATCATCTGCGGCGAATCGGTGCGCTACGACATGCTGCACTGCAATCGCGCCACGGGCATCAAGACGCCGAACCTCGACCGCCTCGCCGCGCAAGGCACGCGCTTCGAGCGCGCCTACAACTGCCAGCCGGTCTGCGCGCCGGCGCGGTCCGCGCTGTGGACGGGGCTGTACCCGCATACCAATGGAGTATGGGGCAACAGCATGCCGCTGGGAGACACGACGCATACCATCGGGCAGCGGCTGACCGATCGCGGCATCCACTGCGCGTTCGTGGGCAAGTGGCATCTCACCGGCACGGACTACTTCGATACCGGCAAGCCGCAGGCTGGATGGGACCCAAAATACTGGTACGACATGCGGGATTATCTGAGTGAATTGACGCCGGTGGACCGCGTGCGCTCGCGCGACCCTCAGACGAGCAAAGACCCGACGTGGACGGCGGACATGTGCTACGGCCATCGAGTCACCAACCGCGCGGTGGACTTTCTTTCCAAGCATGGGCACGAGGATTTTCTGCTGGTGGTGGCGCATGACGAGCCCCACGATCCGTGTCTTTGCCCCATCGAATACAAGGAGATGTATAAGGACTACACGTTTCCGCGCAGCCCGAATGTCGACGACGACCTGAAGAACAAGCCGGTGGAGCAGCGCATATGGGCGGCGCCTCGGATGGAGCTGGTGCAGCCGCCGGTGCGGCATCCGCAGTATTTTGGCGCGCATACTTTTATCGACCACGAGATTGGGCGGATACTCGACCAGATTGAAGCCACCACGCCGGGCGCGCTGGTGATCTACACGGCAGACCACGGGGTGTTTCTGGAGTCGCATCGCCTGACCGACAAGGGCCCGGCGATGTACGACGAGATCACGCGCATTCCTTTCATCGTCAAGTGGCCGAAGCATGCGCCCGCGGGCGCCGCGTCGACGGGCCTTGTCTCGCACATCGACCTTGCCGCCACGATGATGGACTTCTTCGGCTTTGAAGTGCCGAAGACGCTGGAGGGAGGCAGCATGCTTCCGCTATTCAGCAACCCCCAGACGGGCGGGCGCAAGGACGTGCATATGGAGTGGGGGCGGTACGAGGTCGACCACGATGGGTTTGGCGGCTACCAGCCGATCCGCTCCATCTTCGACGGCCGCTACAAGCTGAGCATCAACCTGATGGTGACCGACGAACTCTATGACGTGCAGAGCGATCCGGGCGAGTTGAACAACCTGATCGATTCGCAGGAACATGCTGCAATCCGCAACGATTTGCACGATCGTCTGCTCAACCAGATGAACGTTTCACGCGACCCGTCCCGCGGATATTACTGGGGGCGGCGCGCGTGGCGGCCGGACTATCCCGAAACGTGGGAGAACAGCGGCATGACCCGGCAGCGCGAGAGCGACGGTTATCTGCCGCGCGAGCTGGACTACGACACTGGCCTGACGATGGAAGCCGCCACGCGGGCAAAGGGAGTTGCCAGAGCTTCGCGTGCGGCTGCGATGAAGAAATTGCGTGGCAGGGCGGGCTGACGGGCGAGACTATCTTGATGCGGAGCTTTGTGTACCCGCTTACATGCTGGAATTCATATACCGTTGATCGCGATCGGAGAAGCTATGACGTGGAGTGGCGCAATTCGAAGGAAGTCCATTTTTCCTGGGTTGCTGGCGGCGCTGTGCGCTTTGGCGGGCCTCGGCCTGTCGGCGCAGACCAAACATGCGGCGGTGGAATTTCACATCTACGCCGGCAACACGCATGCTCATACGCAGTTCACCTGGTCGCACGGCGAGCAGTGGGCCAAGGGAGCGTGCGCCGGCATTCTGGTGTATGCGCCCAAGGCCGGCGAGCCGTTCGTTTCGACCTGGGCCGACGGCTACGTGAAGAAGACCTGTCCCAGCATTTACGTGGTGAACGGCTGGCAGTATCCGGCGCCGAGCGTGACGCTGAAACCCGACTGGCGGAATTTCCAGGGGCCGCCGGCCAAGCATTTCGAGCTGGCGAAGAAGGCCGGCTTCGATTTTTATGTTTCCACCGACCACTCGCAGGAGGCTTCGTTCTGGCCGCTGGGCCGGACCAGCCCGGCGTGGATTGCAACCAAGCAGCAGGCCGCCGCCGCGACCGATGCCGACTTTGTCGCGATTGCAGGCTTTGAGTATTCCGAAAATGACGGGCCCGGAGGCACCGGACATCTGAACGTAATGAACAGCGACAGCATCCTCGATGCGCTGGCCCCGGGCATCGACCTGCCCTACTTCTATAAGTGGCTGGCGACGGCCAAGCCCAACGGCAGCGGGCCGGTGGTGGCGAGCTTCAACCATCCCGGCAAAGAGCAGTACGGCGATTGGGAAGGCCGCACGGCCGCCGCGACCGGCATCATCACGATGCTGGAGGTCATCAACTCCAACAAGAATATTCACTACGACGCTTTCATTCGCGCGCTCGACAGGGGCTGGAAAGTATCTCCGGTTTCCGGGCTCGACAATCATGGGCTTACCGGGATCGGCAAGTTCACGTCGCGGACGTTCGTGCTGGCGACCTCGAAAACCAAGCTGGCGATCCTCGATGCGATGAAGAACCGCCGCACGTATGCCTCGCTGGACGAGAATATTCAGTGCCGCTACAGCGTCAACGGGAAGATCATGGGATCGACGCTGGACCATCCGGCGAGCTTGAAGTTCGACATTCAAATCAGCGATCCCGACACCGGCAATCCCAACGACAAGATCACGAAGATCGACATCGTGAAGGACCATGGAGAAGTCGTCCAGACGTACACGCCCGATACTCCCGACTACAGCGTGAACTGGAAGCCGACGATCGCGGACACCACCGGCAAATACTTCTTCGTGCGGGTGTGGAATGCGGGCGGCGGCGATGCTCCGGGCGCCGACCCGGCAAAGCCGATCGCGTGGCTGGCGCCGGTCTGGACGGGGCGGTAGCGGCGCGATATCGGCCCCGCCGCTAAGTTCGGTTGAGATGCCGGACGATGTACTTGTCGATCGCGAAGAAGCCCGCCCCGAAGATCAGCAGGATGACGGCCGCGAAGAGGAATGTGTACTCGGAGGCGGCGTAGAAGTTCGTTGGGTCGGAGGTAAAGGCGGTCTTGAGGGCGTCGCGGTCGGCGGTCAGGAAGGCCACGATCATGTCTCCCGCGAGCAGCAGACTGACGATGCGCGTGCCCAGGCCGACGATCAGGAGGATGCCGCCGACGAACTCCAGGCCGGCGACGAAATAGGCGTTCGCGGCCGGCGCCGGGATGCCGAGCCTGGTGAAGTACTGGATGAATCCGGCGATGCCGTGCATGTGTCCCCATCCGGTAACGATGAACTGCCAGCCCCAGTACAGCCGTACGAAAAGCAGGAAGGGCGACTGGAGCGATGCGGCGATTTTCGCAAAGCGCAGATAAAGGTAAGTGAGCTGTTTCATGCGGCCTCTTTCCAATTTTGAAATCGAGACTGGATTCGAGCGGGGTCGTTTAAGTAGATCGCGATAGCGCATCGCAGCCAAGAAGGAAAGCATGTCCCGGGGGCTGAAGCCCAAAGTCTTTGGGCAGGTTGAATGTCCGGGATAAATCCCGGACCTATCTCAGAAGCAAGAACAAGAACTCGCAATCCAGACTCTACATCTGAGCAAACGTTGCTCTACAAGAAATGATGCACGAAGGATGGCGATTTGTCGCATCATTTCTGCGCGCAACGTCGTCTCACGCTGTAGGAAGCGGGGATGCATGACGATAGGGCTGCTGCGGAACCTGACCTGGTCGCTCGTGCTGCTGGCGGCGTGTCCCCGGCAAACCTCCGCGCCGGCGGGTAACGATGCGCCGATCGACGTTGTGACTGTGGGGCAGTCGAAGCTCCAGGTGGAGTTGCGGGGAGCGACGCCGGACATGTCGCGGGCGGCGATCGACGAGGGCGTTCGCCGGGCGGCGCTGGCGGTGGCGACGTACTACGGGCGGTTCCCGGTGGCGTCGGCGCGGGTGCGGATCGTGGTTGCGCCCGACCGCAGTGGGGTGATGCAGGGAACGACGTGGGGCAATGTGGATGGCTTTCCCGCGCTGACGCGGATACGTCTCGGACAGCACACCACCGAGCAGGAGTTCTACACCGACTGGAAGCTCACCCACGAGCTCACGCACATGGCGCTGGCCGATCAGGACGAGCAGCAATCGTGGCTGGAGGAGGGCATTGCGAGTTATGTCGAGCCGATCGCGCGCGGGCAGGCCGGACAGATGACTCCCGAGCAGGTGTGGCGGGGCATGGTCGACGGAATGCCGAACGGCGAGCCGGAGACGGGCGACCAGGGGCTGAACCGGACGCATTCGTGGGGGCGGACATACTGGGGCGGGGCGATGTTCTGCCTCGTCGCGGATGTCGAGATTAGGCAGCAGACGCACAACGCGCGCGGTTTGCAGGACGCGCTGCGCGGGGTCGTGGAGGCCGGCGGGACGATCGATAAAGACTGGCCGGTGGCGCGGGTTTTAAGTGTCGGCGATAAAGCCACGGGGACGCGAGTGCTGGAGGACCTGTACGCCAAATGGAGCGACGCTCCGGTCGAGGTGGACCTGCCGAAATTGTGGCAAGAGCTTGGGATACGCGAAGAAGGCGGCAAGATCCTCTTCGACGATTCCGCTCCGCTGGCCGGGGTGCGGAGGGCGATTGCGGCGCCGCTGCAAAATCCAGCGGCGGACCGTCACAAATTTGACGAAAAAGCGGGCAAGTTGTAGCCCGAATCTGATACAGTTCGTACGTCGGAAGGCGCTCGCCTGAGGACACGGAAAAACGCGCACCAGATTCAGAGAAAGTTGTTGCGTTGGCTCGACTTGCGTTGCCGGAGTTGTGAGATTTCAAGGCGTTGCCGGTTTCTGTACATCCATTTACATCCTGGTCTCGTAAGCATGGTAGCTTCAGTCCACAAACGTCCGTCGCAGACGAATGCGTGCGGCCTAACCGAAAAGAAAGGTTTTCCTTCCATGACGAACAACAGCGTAAAGAACATCGCTCTCGCGGCCGCGGTCGCCGGTTTGCTCGGCGGCACGGCCATCCGTCTGAACGCACAGCCGACCTCTCCTTCCGCTTCCGCCGCCGGCGCGATGCTGGCGCAGGATGCTCCCGCGACAGCGAAGCACTCCTGCAAGGGCAAAAATGACTGTAAGGGCCAGGGCGGCGGCAAGCACCCCGGCAAGAACAGCTGCAAGGGCAAGGGCGCCTGCGCGACCGACGGATCGAAGGCGCCGAAGGCGTAGTCACGGCCTGTGGAGGCTTGAGACAGTATCGTTCAAGCCTCCAATCCGCTTAAGCTGTCAGCAAGGGAGAATGCGATGCCGGCCAACCGGTTCAATGGATTCACCGACTATGGCGTCGGCATCGGTCTGCGCGTTCCGCACTACGAGCACATTCTGTCCGAGAAGCCGGTGGTGGACTGGTTCGAAATTATCTCGGAAAACTACATGGTCGATGGTGGCGCCGCGCTGAAGGTGCTCGACCGGATTCTTGAACAGTACAAAGTCGTGCAGCATGGCGTGTCGATGTACTTCGGCTCGGCGCAGCCTCTGAACCGCGAACATCTGAAGCGCCTGAAAGAACTGACCCGGCGGACGAAAACTCCGTGGCTTTCGGACCACCTCTGCTGGGGCAGCGTCGACGGGCGTTACACGCACGACCTGCTGCCGCTGCCCTACACGTGGGAAGCCGTGCGCATCACCGCCGCCCGCGTGCGCGAGGTGCAGGACTACCTGGAAATTCCGGTGGCCGTCGAAAACGTCAGCAGCTACGCGGAGTTTCACCAGTCCGAAATGGCGGAGTGGGAGTTCCTCAACGAGGTCGCCGAGGCGGCCGACAGCGGGATCCTGCTGGACGTGAACAACATTTATGTTTCGTCGCAGAACCACGGGTTCAAGCCGATGGATTATGTGAATGCCGTGTCGGCTGATCGAGTGGCGCAGATACACGTTGCGGGGCACTCCAAGTTCGAGAAGTACACGCTGGATACGCACGACCATCCGGTGCTCGACCCGGTGTGGAAGCTGTATGCGCGGGCCATCGAGCGCGTCGGCCAGACTGCGACGCTGCTGGAGTGGGACGACAATATTCCCTCGTTCGACGAAGTCCACGGCGAGGCGCTGAAGGCGAAGCAGTATCTTATGCAGCCCGGGCCGGTGGAGCAGGAACAATTGGAAGAGGCGTTCGCGTGAACCTGCTCGATCTGCAACGGCGGATGGCGGAGGACGTGCGGCGGCCCCTGACGCCGGACTGGGACATGCAGCCGGAGACCGAGGACGGGCGCTCCATCAGCGAAATCGCCGACGGCTACGTGAAGCCGAACGACCGGCTGACTTCCTTCGAGCGGCTGGAAATTTACAACAAGCAATACTGGTTCCGCGTGATTGGAGCAGTGGCCGAAGACTATCCCGCGCTCAACGCCGTGCTTGGCTCGAAGCGTTTCGACGCGATGGTGCTTGCCTACCTGAAGGAGAATCCTTCCACCTCATTCACGCTGCGGAACATCGGGGCGAAGCTGCCGGAGTGGCTGGCGGCGCATCCTGATGTCGCCGGTGTGCGCCACGGACTCGCAGTCGATGTAGCGCGGCTGGAGTGGGCGTACGTCGATGCCTACGACAGCGCGCGCCTGAAGCCTTTCAGCGAGGATGATTTTGCCGGTCTCGGCGCGGAGACCCGGCTGCGCTTGCAGCCGCATGTGCAGTTGCTCGACCTGAGTTATCCGGTCGATGAGCTGGTGCTCGCGGTGCGCAAAGAGACCCCGGAGATTGAAGTCGCAAGCAACGCCGTCTCCGAGGTGCGCCAGGACAAGCGCGCCGCGCTGCCGCGGATGCGGAAGTCGCCGATATGGCTCGCGGTGCATCGCTTCGACGATTCGGTCTACTACCGTCGCATCGATCGCGAAGCGTTTTTGCTGCTGCGGTCGCTGCGCGATGGCGGATCGATTGCCGAGGCGCTGGAGTCCGCATTCGAGGGCAGCAGGTTGAGTCCCGAAGAGCAAGCCGCGAAGATCCAGGAATACTTTGCCCATGCGGCGGAGCTGGGGTGGTTCTGTTCGCCGGAAGCGTAATCATCCGCGCTATACGGGCCTCGTTACCGCATGCTGTACCGGAGTAGCAGCGGGCTTTACAGGCTGCGGAAGAACTCGTTATTTTCGTTCGTGAAGTTCTCGCGGGGATAATTCTCGTCGATTTGGCTTGTTTTGGCTGTTTTTTTTTGTTATTTTGCGTTCCGGAGGCC
>Ga0207933_1000189_pt1 | contig 64824 bp, 76 predicted proteins | sample NGESurdeep092012_4_FD_184488 | JGI IMG/M metagenome (GOLD analysis project Ga0207933, IMG submission 184488) | Arctic peat soil microbial communities from Barrow, Alaska - NGEE Surface sample F53-3 deep-092012 (SPAdes) | ecosystem: Environmental > Terrestrial > Soil > Wetlands > Peat ...
GGACGTAAAGGGTGGTCCGCGGGCACACGCCGCTCCAACGTCAAATAACTGAACATCGCACTCTGCTTCTCGTCTTGACCACGCATACAACCTTCATAAACTAATTCCATGTGGAAGAAAATTAACCCAACAAAAGACAGATGAGTTTTTCCGCAGCCTGTTTAGCCCGCGGTAGAGGCGCGCCGAGAGAATGGGCTTCAGCCCCGGCCTGCGGGACCGCTCCACTCTAACAACCCACAACCAACAACCAACAACCCAGAACCCTACTCATACCGCAGCGCCTCCATCGGGTTCACATTCGACGCCCGCCGCGCCGGTATAAAGATCGCGACCAACGATAGGAATGGTGGCGCCGACGATGTGCGGATCGCCCGCGAACGCGCGCTGCCACAGGCCGTAGCTGAGGATGACTTCGTTGTCGCGCCCGGGCTGGGCTTCTTCGGGGAGGAACGTGCGGCCGAGTTGAGGCTGCGTGCCGAGGATCGTGAACAGGCTGGGCGAGACGGCCGCTCCTACGACCCGCTGCGGGTTGCCCTTGCCACCGATGTTGAAAGCGCCGCTGTTGATGGCGGCCACGCCCGAAAAGCTGTGGTTGAGCTGCTGGAAGTCGCGGAACTCCGGCGGGGAGACGTTGTTCTGGTCGTTGGGCAGGCCGATGCCGGCGAAGCGCGTCCACAGCTTGACCAGTTGTTGCGGCTGACTATACGGCAGGGGCCGCAGCAGCACCGCGTTCAGCACGCTGAACACCGCCGTATTGGCCCCAATGCCGAGCGCCAGCGTAAGGACGACGACGGTCGCGAAGCCCGGCCGCTTGACGATCTGGCGAAGCGCGAAATGCAGGTCCTGGCGAAGAGTCGACATGCGTGTCCTCCGGTTGGCGCGTATGGGGATGGTCCTCGGGCAGAGGACTGCAACGACAGGTACGCGCATGGACGGGTGGATGTTCCGCAGCTTGCCATCACCGCATCGGCGCGTGCCATAATCGAGGCTGCCTTCCCTGCTTCCGCTGTCCGCACTCATTCCCGCAAAGGCGCTGCTATGAAATATTCTCTCGGGCGTTTCGTCTACGGTCTGGCGGTAATTGCCTGCGCCACCTGCGCGCTGGTGTGGCGCCGCTTCGACGCGCTTGCAGGCGTCCCCCACCGCGAGCTTTTCGTTTGCATCGCGGCCATCACCCTGGTCCTTGGCGGCGCAGGCGTTCTATGGCCGAGGACGGCGCGGGCCGCGGCTGCCGCCGTGGGTGTGATCTACGTGGTCTTCGCCTTGCTGGGCTTGCCGCTCATCCTTAAGCAGCCGCTCGTTTACAACGGCTATGGCAACGTCTTCGAACAGCTTTCGCTGGCCTCGGGAGCGGTCATCCTGTATGCGTGTTCCGGCCCAACCGCCTCGGCGCGATTGGCCCGGATTGGGTACTACACGTTCGGCGTTTGTGTAATCTCGTTCGCGCTGGAACAGCTTTTCTATCTTTCGGCGACGGCAGGTTTCGTTCCGAAATGGCTGCCGCCCGGACAAATGTTCTGGGCCATCGCAACCACCGTGGCGTTCGGTCTTGCGGCTGTGGCGCTGCTCACGGGCATCCAGGCCCGGCTCGCGGCCGGGTTGACCACGGCGATAATCTTCGGCTTCCTGTTGCTGACATGGCTGCCGGCGCTCATCGCGCATCCCCACAGCGCCGGAAACTGGTCGGAAGCTACGGAGACTCTCGCCATCGCCGCAACGGCATGGATGGTCGCGGACCTCCTCAGCCGCCGAGAGTGGACGAGTCATTGATTGTTCCGCGACCCGAGGGCCAACGGCGAGTGGACGAGTCATTGATTGTTCCGCGACCCGAGGGCCAACGGCGAGTGGGCGAGTCATTGATTCGTTCCACGACCTCAGGGCCAACGGCCCGAACTATACCAGCCCAGGGCGAAGCCCTGGGTTCCGGTGCCTAGACATTGGGAGGGCTGAGGGCCCGATCTATAAGTGCTCAAGGCAGATACATCTGCCACTCCCCCGACTCCGCAACCTGCTTGATGATGGCATTGCGCTCAACCAACAAATTCCGCATGTAGCGGCGCAGCACCACCCGCTCCGCGATCCACCCCAGCGGCCCCAGCGGCGCGGAAAAGCGAAAATCGTCGTGCATCTCCGTGCGGCCCTCGTCCAGCGCCCGGAAGGTATGATCGTGCTGCATCGAGCGAAACGCCCCGCGCAGCATGGTGTCCTGAAAATACCGTGGCGGATCGAACGCGGTGATCGCGCTGGTCAGCTCCTGGCTGACGCCGAAATGGCGGGCGCGCCACGTCACCTGCTCGCCCATCCCGATCAGGCCGGAGCGCGTCCCGGCCGTCGCCTGCTCGCCCCAATGCGTGTTGCCCAGCAGATGCACCTCGATCGAACGGGCCAGATCGAAGCACCGCGCCACCGGCGCTTGAATGACCGTAATGTCATGTAACTCGACCATGCCGTAGACTTTCTGAGCTTGCGTCTATCTTCAGTGTTGCACGGGAGCGGTTTTCTGCATCCGACACCAAGAGCAGAAAAAGAACAAGTTGGCACAGGACGGGTGGTGGCGCAAATGCATGAAGCGGCCCAACGAACGCCTTACGGTAAAACGATGCGGCGGGTCCTCGTCGCGGCGACGGTATGCCTCACGGCTTGCGCCGCGACCGTCGCGCACGCCCAGCGCACGGCCAAGGATGTCGTCACCGAAATGCTGGGGCAGGAGCATTATGCCGCGGCCCACAAGGACAACTTCATCTATCTCTCCAACGAGCGTTCCGAACGCACGGGCGGGCGCCTTTGGACGGAGCGCGTGGTCGAAACGCCTTTCGGCCGCGTGCGCCTGCTGCAGGCCGTGGACGGCAAGCCCCTTTCGCCCGAGCGCATGAAGCAGGAGCGCGACCGCCTGGCCAACGACGCGGCGCATCCCGAGGCGTTCCAAAAGCGCGAACAGGCGCAGAAGGACGACGAGCAGCATGCGCGGCAGATGATGGACATGCTGCCCAGGGGCTTCTTCCTCGAGAACATGAGGCCGCAGGGCGACGATTGGCACATCGACTTCCGGCCAGACCCTAACTATTCGCCGAGCGGGATCGAGGAGCGGGTGCTGCATGGCATGACGGGATGGCTGCTGGTGACGCAGAGCGGGATGCGCCTGCACCACATCGAAGGCCGTCTGCCGGCGGATGTCAACATCGGGTTCGGGTTGCTGGCAAGCGTGAAGGCGGGGAGCAATTTTGAGACCACCAAGGCCATGGCCGAAGGCGAGTGGCGCACGGTGCGGGTCATCAGCGACATCCGCGGCAAGGCTGCACTGTTCAAAACCATCGGCAAGAACGAGGACGTGGCCCGCACCGAGTTCAAGCGCGTGCCAAACAACCTCACCGTCGCCCAGGCCGTGGAAATGCTGGAACACTAGAGCCATTCAGGGTGCAGATTCTTACTGGCAACTGGAAACTGGAACCTGGAACCTGCAACGCGAACTGCCGTTGCCTTTGGGAGTAGCAGCGGCCTTTAGGCCGCGGTGCATCCGGCCCGGCACAATCCGGCTTCAGCCGCGGGCCTTCCTTCCTCAGAGGCCGGCCGTTCTACGCGCCGCGACAAAGTCGTCTTTTCGCGCAAAATGGTCGCAAAAAGCCACTAAGTCCGCAATTTCCGGCAAAAAGCCGCGAAGTGGCACATAAAGCCATCAATTCGCGCAAAAACGCCACTCTGCGCCAATAACCTCAAAGAACAATGAGCTGCCTTCTTCCACCACTGCGCCGCCGCGTTCATGTAAACCCAACAATCTAAACACCCGCAATAAAAACTAAAGATTTTGCATTCCGGCGGCGCCTTTTCTGCGTATAGGCAGATGAGCGCGTTGGAATGCAGATCGATCCCGTAAAGTTCCGCCATCTCGTCGAGCAGCACCAGTCGATGGTTTTCTCCATCGCGCTGCGGGTCACGGGCGAGTTCGGCGTCGCCGAAGAAGTGGCGCAGGATGCGTTCCTCGAGCTCCACCGCTCCGGCGAGCGGCTGGAGAGTGACGACCACATCAAGTTCTGGCTGCGCCGGGTGACGGTCCACCGCGCGACGGACGCTCTGCGCAGCCGCTCGCGCCGCCCCGAGGCCGCGGCCGAGGAGTGGATGGACGAGCAGCACACGGACATACCTGGCGCCGGACTGGACTTTGGTATTGTCGCCCGTCTCGATGAGCTGCTGCGCGCGCTGCCCGAGGCGATGCGGATCGCGGTGGTATTGCGGTATCAGGAAGAGATGCTGCCGGATGAAATTGCCGCCATGCTGGGGCAGCCGGTGGCGACGGTCAAGAGCAATGTGCAGCGCGGCCTGCAACTGCTGCGGCGCAAGGCGTCGGCCACGATGAAGGAGTACGTGCGTGCGGAAATTTGACGAAGTGCAGGACGAATTCGAACAGGAACTGGGCCGAAGAATGCGGCGGGTCGACCCGCCCGAAGGCTTTGCGGAACGGCTGCTGGAGCGGGCCGCGGCCCAGACCCCCCTGCGGGCGAAGGTGCTGACCATGCCGCGGCGGACGGTGTTCCGCGCCTGGGTTGGCGGAGCGATTGCGGCGGCCCTGGTGACGGGCGTCTTTGTCGGCGAGCAGGCGCATCTGCGCTCGCGGGACCGCAAGGCCGAGGCGGCCCGCCAGCAGTTCGAGACGGCGATGCGCGTGACCGATCGCGCGCTCGACCCGACCCGCGCCAGCCTGCAGCGAGTCGGCCTCGCACTAGGCGATTGAGTTTGAGTTTGGAATGTAGAACGGAAAAAGGAGAAGGACAATGAAGACGATTCGAGCGAGTGTATGGACGGCGATGGCAGCCGCCGCGTGCCTGGTGGTGGCGCCGCATCCGGGCAAGGCCCAGATGGCGACACAGCCGGCCAGCCCGATGGTGCTTGTCGCCGCAGTCGCCGGAGAGGCCCAGGTCAAGGACGACCTCTTCGCCGGGACCGAGAAGTTTGCCCAGGGCGCCAGCGAAGTCAACGACGTCAACCTGGACAAGAACATGCTCGGCATGGTGGGCAAAGGCAAAGGCTCCGGCCTGGCCGGCAAGATGGACTACGTCGTGGTGCATTCCTACACCTACGACAAGCCCGGCATGTACCGCATGGAGGATGTTGAAGTCTTCCGCAAGAAGCTCACGGACGGGAGTTGGACCTGCTTCGTCCACACCCGCGACAGGTCGGGCTCGACCGACGTGTGCAAGAAGTCGGACGACAACGCGACGGAGCTTGTGGTGATTACAGCGGAGCCCAAGGAACTGACGTTCGTCCACTTGCGGGGCAACATGTCCCTCGGCGACCTGATGAAGATGCACGGCAGTTTCGGGGGAGACATGGCGGTGCCTCCAGCCCCACCCGCGCCACCGGCTCCTCCCAGCCCTGCGCCTGCCCCTGCGGCGCCCCGGCCGTAAATTCCGCAACAGAACTCCCATCGCCATCGCCCTTTTACAATAAGGGCGATGGCGCTTTCATTTGAAATTGCAGCAGATACGCCGCACGGCGGGCGCAGAGGGCAGTTGACTCTGCCGCACGGCACGGTCCAAACCCCGGTGTTCATGCCGGTAGGGACGGCGGCGACGGTCAAGGCCGTCCCGCAGGATGTGCTCGAAACCCTGAATGCCGAAATCATCCTGGCCAACACCTATCACCTCTACCTGCGCCCCGGGCATGAGCTGATCCGGCGCGCGGGCGGCGTGCATCGCTTCATGAGCTGGCAGCGCCCCATGCTCACTGACTCCGGCGGCTTCCAGGTGTTTTCGCTCTCCAAGCTGCGCAAAATTTCACCCGAGGGCGTAGAGTTCCGCTCGCATATCGACGGCTCGAAGCACTTCTTCTCGCCCGAGCACTCGATGGCTGTCCAGATCGCCCTCGGCGCGGACATCATGATGGTCTTCGACGAGTGCGTCGAAACGCCGGCTAGCTGGGAGCGAACGCGCGATTCCATGGGACTGACCCACGACTGGGCAGCCCGCTCGAAGGCCTACTGGGAGCAGCACCGCCACGAAGTCCCGTGGGCGACAGGCTCTCCGTATCCGGAAGTCGACGCACCCTCGCTCCTCAAACCTGAACCCTCGCTCCTCGGCAAACACCAGGCCCTGTTCGGCATCGTCCAGGGCGGCATGTACCCCGACCTCCGCAAAGAGTCCGCCGAGCGCCTTGTCGAGATGGACTTTCCCGGCTATGCCATCGGCGGGCTGGCGGTCGGCGAGCCGCGCGAAGTGACGCGCGAAATGATTGCCCGCGCCCTCGAACACCTGCCGCCGGACAAGCCGCGCTACGTCATGGGCGTCGGCTACCCCGACGAGATCGAGGAGTACGCCCGCATGGGCGTCGACATGATGGACTGTGTGCTCCCCACCCGCGCCGGCCGCCACGGGCTGCTGTTCATCCGCGAAAACCCCGCGGACCGCACCAGCCCCGTCGTCCGCCTGAACATCAAGAAGCTCGACAACGCGGAAGACCAGGGCCCCATCGACGCCGGCTGCGCGTGCAGCGTCTGCCGGCGCTACTCCCGCGCCTACCTCCGCCACCTCTTCGCGAGCGGCGAGCCGCTGGGCGCGACTCTAAACTCGATCCACAATTTGAGCTTTTACCTCGAAACGATGGAGCGCGTTCGCGGAGACCTGGCGCGCACTTGAATCCGAGCTGAATACGGAATGCCAACCGTACTCGTCCAAGCAGGCATGGAATTCTGGTCGCTGCATGAAGGAATCGCAATGAAACCGAAGCACCTACGGCTGACTCTGCTCTGCACCCTGCCGATATTCGCGTTTGGCGCCGCTATCGCGCAAACCGCAACGCCGCCTCCCATGCCGAGAATCCAGGTAGCGCCGCAGCCAACCACGCCGCAAATCGGCGGCACCGTCACCGGCCACGTCTATTGCGGAGACACGCAGCGTCCCGCCCGCTTTGCCGACGTAGAACTCCTGCAACAGAGCACCAACACCAGTCGCGGCCCGAACTACCAGAGCGCCGGCCGCGGACGCACCGCGCTCGACGGCAGTTTCACCATCACCGGCGTTCCGGCGGGCGACTATTACGTCGCGGCGACCATGAGCGGCTACATCTCTCAGCAGGCGGTTGCGCGCATGACGCAGCAGCCCATCGCGCGCGTCCCGATGACGCACATCGACGCCGGCCGCTCGGCGGATGTGGTGGTCACCATGGACCGCGGCGCGGTCGTCTCCGGCCGCGTGACCTACGACGACGGATCGGCGGTGCCGGGAGTTTCGGTGCGTCTGCGGCCGCTCACCACAGCCACGACCGGCGCTAATACCGGGGGCGGAAATCAGTATGGCGGGTTCGGCGGGCTGTTCGCCTTGGGCGGCGATATGGGCATGGGCGAGACCGACGACCGCGGCGTCTATCGCCTCACCGGCATCGCGCCGGGCAAGTACAGCCTGGTCGTCACAGTGCAGACGGAAACGACCGGGCAGGGCCGGGCGTCCGGGCGCGGCGGATTCCGCGGGCCGCCGCCGATGCTCAACGTCTACGCTCCCGGGACGATGCGCAAGGCCGACGCGCAGATCGTCGAAATCCACGGCGGCGAAACAGCCGACGGCGTGGACATCCGCGTCGCGCTCAACGGCCTGCACACGGTACAAGGCAGCGTCGAATCGAAAGCCGACGGCCACATGCTGAATGCCGGCAGCGTCTCGTTGGCCGACGCGACCGACAGCAGCACCACGCGCAGCACCGTCATCGACCCCGACGGCACGTTCCGCATGGAATATCTTCCGCCCGGCACGTACAACGTCACCGTCACCGGCATGGACCGTTCGCCGGACGCCGGACGCGGCAACCGCGCCCCCACCATCCGCTACACAGCGGCTTCGCAGACCGTCACCCTGGGCGACAGCGACATCACGATGGATCCGGTGCAGGCGACCGTCGCCGCGAGCTCGACCTCAACCAGCCAGTAGTCGCGCCTCCAGTTGCATGCGGCGAGGACTGCCCGCATACTTGCGGACATGCCCTCTCTCGGTCGACGAACGTTCTTTGCGGCAACGATTTTGTTCCTCAGCACGGCGATCCTGCCAGCGCAACAGCCTGCGGACGCCCCGTCTGGCACCGTTTCCGGCGTCGTCACCTGTTCCGACACGCAACGGCCGGCGCGGTTTGCCTCGGTCACGTTGACGCCGGTGCCGGACGACAAGCCCGCGGTCAAGCCGATGTCGGACAAAGAAGCGGAAGCCGACCCCGCCGCGGCAATGAAGCTGGTCACCGAGCGGATGGGTACGATGACGATGCTGCAAGGGCAGAGTGGTCTCGACGGCGCCTACACCATCGCAGACGTCCCGCCTGGCGATTATTACGTGTCATCGACCGAGCCGGGGTATGTGTCGTCGATGGCTGCCGCACGGGCCGCCGCGCCGCCGGGTGCCAAGGGGAAAGCCATGTATCCCGGCGTTACGGTGGTGCATGTCGAAGCCAACCACACCGCCCACGGCGACCTTACGCTTGATCGCGGCGCCGCGGTGATGGGGACGGTGGCGTTCGACGACGGCGCCCCCGCGGGCAAGGTAATGGTGATGATTGAAAAGGCCGAGCCGTCGAAGGCCAGCGACGACTCCGGATTCTCTTCCGCAGACATGGTGATGGCGATGGCGGGTGGCGCAGGTTCTGCAACCATCACCGACGACCGCGGCCACTTCCGCATTGCCGGCATCGCGCCGGGCGATTACACGCTCCGAACGACGTTGCAGGTCAACTCCTCCTTCTCCATGCGCGGCGGCGTGATGGATATGTCGGCGCTGCTGAAAGCATCGCCGCTGGTGTTCTATTCCCCCGGCGCCGTGCATAAAAAGGACGCAAAAAAAATTACTCTCGCCGGGTCCGAGGAGCACGGCGACCTCAACATCACAGTCGACCTCAACGGCATGCACTCGGTCAGCGGGAGGATCGCATCGGCGGTCGACCACCATGGGCTGAACGAAGCGACGGTAGAACTGACCGACGTCAACGACAAAAAATTCACCCGCAAGGCCGGGGTCGACCCGACGGGTGCGTTCACCATCACCTACGTTCCTCCGGGGGCGTATACGCTCGAAGTTTCGGGCGGCGCGGACACCGAGCCCGCGAAAAAGAAGCCCGGGGGCCTGGTCAACTTCTCTGCGACGCATACGCTGAAGTCCTACGAAACCGCCAGCCAGCAGGTGATGGTCGACGCCACCGACGTGACCGGCGTCAATATCGAGTTGAAGGAGTCCAAGACGACGAAGAAGGACTTCGACATGAACGACTTTCTGAAGCAATAGGAGAGAATTCCGAATGAGCAACGACCAGGAGCAGCGGCGTCTACAGGGTTTGTATGCGGCAATGAGCGATGGCGAGCTGCTGCGCCTCGCCGAAGGCAAGGCGGGGCTTACCGCGGTCGCGCAACAGGCGATCGACGCCGAGATGGGCGCGCGCGGGCTGGAAATGCCGCTGGAAGAAACGGTCGAGGCCGTCTCCGCACCCGAGGAGTCCGATTCGCTAGCCGATCCATCGCTGATCGAGCTGATTACGTTCCAAGTCCCAGTGGATGCGGAGACGGCCATGCGCCTGCTCGCCGAGCACGACGTGCCGGCGCACATGGAGCACGCCGTCCGCCAGGTCAACGAGGAAGGGCCGAAGGTCAAGATGAACTGGCTGTCTCTGTTCGTCGAGCGCGCGCGAAAAGAGGACGCAATCGTCGTGCTGCGCAAGGGCATGGGCCTGTTCCCAGTGATGTCGGCGGACGAAATCGTCGATTCCGAAGACGGGGCCGACGACGATGAGAACGCATTGTTGATGGTCGGCAACTTCCAGGACGCAGCCGACGCCGAGCTGGCCGAAAAAGCCCTTACCGACGCGGGAATCTGGTTCAACGCCGTGAAAGATACCGACGAAACCGCGGAGTGGGAAGGCACCACCATCGAGGTGAAGATGGAAGATCTGGAGCGGGCGCTGGAGGTCGTGGAAGAGGCGTTCGGCGCAGAGGAGTGAGATAGAAGGCGTGCTTGACCTCCTATCGTATTGGCGTTACAATTTGACGGGATGGAAGTCACGTACAGTGCCTCCAAAGATGCCGAGAACATTCGCAAACACGGCATCTCTCTGGCGCGGGCGAAGGACTTCGATATGGGTCCATCTGCGAATATCTACTATGACGATTCGCAGGACTACGGCGAGCTTCGCTATCACGCAGTCGGGTGGTTGGACGCAAAGATGTACAGCTTTATTTTCACTTTCACGGACGGCGTTTACCGCGCCATCAGCCTTCGCGACGCCAGCCCACAGGAGCGCAAATCTTATGCCGAAGAAAACTAGCAAGTACGGGGTTCCCGATGCGGAGAACCCCGAGTGGACGCGCGAGATGTTCGCACGGTCCAAACGCATCCACGAGATGCCGGAGGATTTCCAGCGCGCGGCACGAGCTGCGTTCCGTGGGCCGCAGAAGGCGCCGACCAAGGTGCAGGTGACGATGCGCATCTCGCCCGACGTGATGGCTGCGGTCCGTGGGACCGGGCCGGGCTGGCAGGTGCGCGTGGACGAGGCATTGCGCAAAGAGTTCGTGCGCTAGCCTCGCGCCGGGCTGCCGGCATGGGACGACGCATATACATCCGCTGCTGTGTCCAGAGTGCAACACCAGCGTCCCATATCGGCGTTAGCCCCATTCCATAGCGGTCTTGCCCAGGAAATTTATATGCGTCGTCCCTGCCCAGCCTCGCGATTTTCTTGACAGGCAGGGTGCGGTACGCGATGCTTAAGGCTCAGGTGTGATTTACCTGGGGTAGCGGGCGTGTGTCCGGCGCGGGTTTGCGACGTGCGGACGAGGTTCTGGCCGGTCCTCCGGGTGAGAAAATCTCCCGAAAAGTTTGTTGCAGGAAAGGCCGGACACGGCGGCAGGCTTGTGGCTGCCTGTCGAGTCTCGGCGATGGGATGGATAGCGTGAGTGTTTTTGCAATGTTTGCGGGAAGCCCCGGCGGCCTTTTCGGTTCGCTGGGGGGATTGCCCTTCATCCTGCTGTTTTTCGTGGCCATGTATTTTTTGTTGTTCGCGCCGCAGCAGCGCAAGCAGAAGCAGTGGCAGGCGATGCTGGCGAAGATCAAGTCGGGCGACAAGGTGACCACCACCGGCGGCCTGCGCGGCACCGTGGTCACCGTCAAGGACGAAACCATGATCGTCCGCGTGCAGCCCGACGGCACCAAGCTCGAAATCGTCAAGAGCGCAATTTCGGCGGTCACGACGGACGAGGTTACAAAGGCTTAGAAGCAACAGCCTTGACGCAAAGTGCGCGAAGAAAAGCGCAAAGTTTCGCAAAGGAATACACCGCGCAGCGGATGCGCGCGGGATGGAAGGTTTAGGACAACAACCAGATGGGCAAGATTCTGTTACAAAAGACCGGCTTTATCGTCGCCGTCCTGTTGATCGCCATTTACGGGATATTCGGGATTCCTCACGGCACCGGCCATGGCTTTGGCGACTCGCTGAAGCAGTCGCTTCTGAACCGCATCAACCTCGGTCTCGACCTCAAGGGTGGCAGTCATCTGGTGTTGAAGGTGAACACGGCCGAGGCGGTCGGCAGCACCACCGACCGTGACGTTGCTCGCCTCAACGGCGTGCTGGCGACCTGGAACGCGAAGGCGGTCAAGCTCGACCCGGTCAACCATCCGGAAGTCATCACCGTGACCGGCGGGACGCCTGAGCAGCAGAACGACATCAACTCGGCGCTGGGCGCGCAGGACTATGTGGCCTATGACGTGGCGACCAAGCCCGGCAATGGCGGCTTCACCATGACCATGAAGCAGGCGGCCATCCGTGACCTCAAGGCTCATACCGTGGATGTCTCCATCGATTTCATCCGCCAACGCATCGATCAGCTTGGCGTCGCCGAGCCGCAGGTCGAGCGTTACGGCCTGGGCGACGACCAGATACTGGTTGAGATTCCCGGCGTCACCGACCTCGATCGTATCAAGAGCATCATCCAGTCGACGGCCAAGCTGGAAATCCACGAAGTGGTTGGCGAAGCGTATCCGAACGAGGCTGCCGCGATGACGGCCCTCGGCACGATTCCTCCGGACGAAGAGCTGGTGCATGGCTCGGCTACTGGCAGCGGCGCGGACGAGGTCTGGGTGCTGAAGCGTGCGGCCATCGTCGAAGGCTCCGACTTCAAGGACGCCCAGCCTTCGCGCGACGAAAACGGCCGTCCCGATATGAACTTCACCCTTAGCACCGAGGCCGGACAGCGCTTTTACAAGTTCACCGACGCGGCCAAGGACAACCACACCCAGATGGCCATCGTGCTGGAGAACCGGGTGCGGGAAGTCGCGGCCATCCAAAGCGCGATCCAGGAAAACGGCCGCATCACCGGCGGCTTCACAGAGGACCAGGCCAAGGACCTCAGCATGATGGTGCGCACCGGCGCCCTGCCCGTGTCGCTGGACTACACGGAGACGCGCACCGTCGGCTCGTCGCTGGGCGCGCAGAGCATTCATCAGGGCGTGTTCGCGGCCATCGCCGGCATGGCGGTCGTCATGATCTTCATGCTGATCTACTACCGCGGCGCGGGCATCAACGCCGACCTCGCGCTGATCTTGAACCTCGTGATCCTGCTAGGCTTCATGGGCTTCTCGGGAGCGACGCTGACTTTGCCGGGCATCGCCGGCGTCATCCTGACCATCGGTATGGGCGTCGACTCCAACGTGCTGATCTTCGAGCGCATTCGAGAAGAACTGCGGCTGGGCAAGACTTCCGCGGTTGCCATCAAGGAAGGCTTCGACCACGCGCTCACGACGATCATCGATACTCACGTTACGACCATCGTTTCGGCGGCAATCCTGTTCCTGTTCGGCACCGGCCCCATCAAGGGCTTCGCCGTCACGCTGACCATCGGTCTGCTCGCCAACCTGTTTACGGCGGTTTTCGTCTCGCGCACCATCTTCGACTACCTGCTGAGCAAGCACGACCGCTCGGCGCCAGTTTCGATTTAGAAACAGCTTCCAGCTCTTAGCTTCTAGCTGTTAGCTAAGAACTTGATGACCAGGATTGTCCGATCGCTCGGAGCCGCAACGCCCGAGCTAAAAGCTAAGAGCCAGCAGCTAAAAGCTGGCTTCCGAAGGAAGCAAACGTGGAACTGTTCCGCAGTACAAATATCGACTGGTTGGGGAAGAAGTGGTACTTCCTCGGCTTCTCTCTCATCTTTTCCGTGGCCGGCATTCTGAGCATGGTTTTCTGGCACGGGATTCCCAAGGGCGTGGACTTCAAGGGCGGCACGCAGATCCGCGTGGCGTTCACGCAGGCGCCCAACGTCGACCACATCCGCAAGGCGATGGACCAGGCGGGGGTGCATGATGCCACCATCCAGACCATCTCCGACGCGGCCGGCCAGCCGTCGAACGACGTGATTATCGTGTTGCCGGAATCGACCGCGTCGGATACGGCGCACGACCAGGGCCGCACCCAGGTCGAGAGCACCCTGAACGCCAATTATCACGACTCCACATTTACCATCCAGCAGGTCGATATCGTCGGCCCCACGGCGGGCAAGCAGCTCACCCACCAGGCCTGGCTGGCGACGATTTACTCCCTCATCGGCATGCTGGTCTACCTGTGGTTCCGGTTCGAGCTGATCTACGGCGTGGCCGCGGTTGTGGCCGTCTTCCACGATACCCTGATCACCGTCGGCGCGTTCAGCTTGACGAACCAGGAGATCACACTTACCGTTATCGCAGCGATTCTTACACTCATCGGCTACTCGATGAACGACACGATCGTCGTATTCGACCGCATTCGCGAGAACCTGGCGACCAATCGCCGGGAGGCGCTTTCGGATGTGGTCAACCGCAGCATCAATCAGACCCTTAGCCGTACGGTCATCAGTTCGGGCCTGACGTTCCTGACGGTGTTGAGCTTGTATCTGTTTGGCGGAGAAGTGCTGCATGGCTTCTCCTTTGCGCTGGTCATCGGCATCCTGATCGGCACCTACTCGTCGATCGCGGTGGCCGCGCCGATGTTGGTGGCGTACCAGGACTGGCGGGCCAAGCGCGGCAAGACGGCCAACCTGCCCGTCGCACGGAAGGCGACACTTCCGGCGGCAAAGCGGTAGAGAAAAAGGTTTGTGACGGGGCTGTTTGCGCCGGTAGGTTGCGGCATCATAAGTAGTTGCGGATTGTAGGAGTAAGGCCAGAAGCGAAACGGGAACAATTTATTGTTGTACGGTGTCTAATGCAGGAAGCTCTCCCGAAGCGCGGGACCGAGGTTGCTCATGTTTGAAGACTCTTTGATGGAATCCGGTGGCCGGATCAAGACCAAGTCGAAGTATTGGATGATCGCGACGTTCTCGCTGAACGGCCTGATCGTGCTGACGATGATTCTGATACCTCTTATTTACCCGGAAGCCTTGCCGAGGAATTCGCTGACGGCTTCGCTGTCGGCGCCGCCGCCGCCGCCGCCGCCGCCGCCGCCTCCACCCCCCCCAGTGAAGGTGCAGCCGATGAAGATTGTCTCGGAGATCGATCAGGGCCTGCACGCGCCCACCAAAATTCCCAAAGACATCAAGGAACTCAAGGAAGAAGCTCCCCCGCCTCCTTCCACTGGGGGAGTCGCGGGTATGTCCGGCATGTCCGGCGGTTCCGCGGGCGGCGTGTTCGGCGGCATGATGGGCGGTTCCGGCAGCGGCCCGGTCATCAACGTCAAGCCGGCCAAGCCAATCGGTCCCACCCGCATTTCGAGCGGCGTTATCGCCGGCCTCAAGATTGGCGGCCAGAACCCGCAGTATCCGCCTATCGCCCGCGCGGCGCACATGCAGGGCACCGTGACGCTGCACGCCATTATTTCCAAAAGCGGAACAATCCAGAGCCTGGTAGCGGTCAGCGGCCCGGAAATGCTGAAAGGCGCCGCGCTGGAAGCGGTCAAGACCTGGCGCTACAGGCCCTATCTCCTCAACGGCGAACCCACCGAAGTCGACACCACGGTGATCGTCAACTTCAATCTCAACGGCGGTTGATCTTCGACCGCCCGTACCGTTCCTGTCTATCAGCGTCTAACGAGGACAGCCGGAAGCGCAACGCAACTGCACGAACCATTTACCCGTCCCACACGGCAAGGCTGTTTGCGGTTGCCGTAAGTTTCGATCCAGAAGTCCGCACCACATAAACCAGGAGGAAAGACCTCGTGATTCTCGCTCAAATCGCAAATTTCGCTCATGTACCCACGGCTTCGCTCGCCATGTTCCAGGATGCCGGCGGCGCTGCACCTACCTTCAGTCTGCTGGACATGTGGAACCACATGAGCTGGCCGCCGCGCGGCATCGTCATCATCCTGTTCATCATGTCGATTTACTCGCTGGCGGTCATCATCGACCGTTGGATCTACTTCAACCAAGCCCGCAAACAGTCGCGTGAGTTCGCGCCCAAGGTTGCCGGCGCCCTGAAGGAAGGCCGCCTGGACGAAGCGATCAAGGTTGGCGACCGCGCCAAGAAGTCTCACCTTGCCGAAGTTGTCACGGCCGGTCTGCAGGAGTTCCGCAGCTTCGGTTCGGGCGGCTCCATCACCGATGAACAGATAGAAAGCTCCAAGCGCGCGTTGGAGCGTTCCGAGTCCATCGTTCATGCCAAGCTGAAGAAGGGTCTCGGCGCGCTGGCGACGATCGGTTCGACCGCGCCCTTTATCGGCCTGCTCGGCACCGTCATCGGCATCCTGAACGCCTTCCAGTCGATCGCGAGTTCCAAGAGCTCCGGCATCGGCCAGGTGGCCGGCGGTATTTCGGAAGCGCTCGTAACCACCGCCTTCGGTCTGCTCGTCGCCATCCCCGCCGTCATGTGCTTCAACTACTTCACCAACCGTGTGGAAGCGTTCGACGTCGAGATGGACAACAGCTCATCGGAACTGATCGACTACTTCATCAAGCAGAGCCAGCGCTAACACGGCGGCAACTCAGCTTCCTCCAATCGCGAGAATCATGGGCCAGGTGCCCGGCTGCCGCAGCGAACGGCAGCCGGGCGCCGAACCCGATGAAAGATGGCGGCTGAGGGCATCGACACACGACCGGCCCGGAGTCCCGGGGCAATACGACGGAGTATCCCATGGCAATCTCAAAGCGGGAAGAAGGCAAGAAGGTCAACTCGAACATCAACGTGACGCCCATGGTGGACGTCATGCTCGTGCTCCTGATCATCTTCATGGTCATCACCCCGATGCTGAACAACAAGGTGAACGTGGAGCTGCCCAAGGTCAACGCGGCGGTGGTAATGGAGAACGCCAACAAGGAAGACGCGATCGTCATCGCGGTGACGCGCGACGGCAAGTTTTTCCTGGGCGGCGACCAGGTCTCCCTGCCCGACCTTGGATCGAAGGTCGGTGCGCTGCTGGACGCGAAGAAGGACCCGGCAGCCGACAAGACCGTTTACATGCGCGCGGACAATCGCGCCAACTACGGCAAGGTGATGGACGCCATCGACGCCGTGCGGACCGCTGGCGTCAGCCAGCTTGGCCTATTGACCGACAACAGCGCCACTCAATAATTTTCAACATCCGACAATTTCGCAGTTCGACAGCACCGCCAAAGGGCGCGACGCAGAAGAAGGAGATTCGATATGGCAATGGGAGGCATGGGAACAGGCGGTGCGGTATCGGAAATCAACGTGACCCCGTTGATCGACGTTCTGCTGGTGCTGCTCATCATCTTCATGGTCATCGTGCCGGTCACGCCCAAGGGCCTCGACGCCCTGGTGCCGCAGCCGCCGAAGCCCAACCAGCCGGATGTGCCCAACGACCGCACCATCGTTGTGCAGTTGACCTCGAACGGCGGCGGCGAGCCGGGCTATAAGATCAACGACCAGGACTTCTCCAAGGCTGCGCTCGAACCGAAGCTGGCCGAAATCTTTGCGACCCGCGTCGAGAAGGTCATGTTCGTCAAGGGCGACGCAAACCTCGACTTCGGCAAAGTCGCCGAGGTGATCGGTTTCGGCCACTCGGCGGACGTCACCAACATCGGCATCATCACCCCGCAGGTCGAAGCGGGCCACTAGCTTTTTACCAGGCACGGTCCAGGCACTCGAAGGGGCGGCGAAACGACGTTTCGCCGCCCTTGCCTTTTCCGCGCAGGATCAAACCGCTTCACTGCGGTGTCTAAGGGATAGAGCGCTCGCTGCACTCACTTCAACAAGTGAGGTGTTGCCATGTCGTTCTCCACTGGAAACTCCAGCCAGACATCCGAGATCAACGTCACGCCGCTTATCGACGTACTGCTGGTCTTGCTCATCATCTTCATGGTCCTCGTGCCGCTGCATCCTGTGGGCCTTCCCGCGCTCGTCCCGCAGCCCGCGCCGCACACCACCGTCCCGCCGCCGCCCAACCCCGACACCATCGTCCTACAGGTGCATTCTGGGCTGAACGGCGCGCCGCCCACCTATGACATCAACCGGCAGCCTGTGGCCAGGCAGGACCTCGCGGCGCACCTTGCGGCAATCTTCATGAATCGCGCGGAGAAGGTCATGTTCGTCAAGGGCGACGCCGATCTCCAGTTCAACAGCATCGCTGAGGCGATCGCGTTTGCCCACCAGGCGCGGGTCTTCGACATCGGCATCCTGACGCCGAAGATCGAAAGCGGAGAATAGCCGTTTCCCGCGCAACACCGCAAACGCAGACGGCCTCCCGCGAGGGGAGGCCGCCGAGCTTCGGATACATCCGGTTACTGCATGGTCACGCCGCCGCCGAGCTTCTTCTCCTTCGCGGCTTCGTTGGCCTTGCGAGCGCCGGTGGCTTTGGCAATCCAGTCGTCGGCCTGCGCGAGGTCGGCCTTGCGGGCGGCATCGTCGCCGCACTCCAGGTCGGCCTTGCGGCGATACGCCAGGTTCATATAGTTCATGGCGTCGTCGTAGGTCGGGTTGATTTGAATGGCCTTGTTCAGGTTCTCGATCGTCGACTTCACCAGATCGGTGTTCTCTTCCTGCAGCTTGGCGCAGACTGCCTTGGGCATCTTGACATTGCCATTGCCGTCGTCGACCATACCGACGGCGCCCAGGGCCGTGGTGGCGTTTTTGTAGGCCTTGTTCCAGTCGACCCAGGCGACCGTATAGTAGGCCTGGTCGTCGTTCGGCGCTTCCGCAATCACTTTCAGTTCGTCGGCGCGCGCCTGGTCGTACATCATGATGCTGCGATGGATCGACGCAATCTGGCGCAGGGCGATCACATCGTGCGGGTTCTTGGAAAGCACGATGTTGAACTGCGTCAGCGCCTCATTGGCGATCTTCTTGTTCTCAGGCGTGTCCAGGTTCGGCACGACCTGCGAGCTGTAGGCGGCGGCCAGGTCGAGCCGCGCCACGTCGTAGTTCGGGTCGAGCGCGATGGAGCGCTGAAAATGGTCGACCGCCTCTTCAAACCGTCCGGCCTTGAACGACTGCACGCCTTTCACGAGCTGGTCGCGGGCCTTGAGCTTGGCGCACCCAACCGTGCCGGCGATTACAACCAGCATTGCCGCGCCTACCGAAATGCGTGCAGTAAGTTTCATGAGAAAGCTTTCTCCTTCACGGTGTCGCCTTCGCCCCGGTACGGCGGCACAGCTTCCACTCGATGCGAATCTGAACTTGCCTTCCGATTGTAAAGGGAGATGATGCACAGTGACCAGAGGATGTCCAGCCGTGCGCACCTATTCTGTCCGTCGCAAATAAATGTAACGCATTTCACGCCAGGCGGTGAGACCCTGATGCATCCTATCCAGAGACCACACGGAGAGTTAGATGGCAAGCAACAAGTGGACGGCTGCACAAATCCCGCCGCTGGACGGCAAGACGGCGCTGATCACCGGCGCCAACAGCGGCATCGGCTATCAGGCGGCATTGGAACTCGCCCGCCACGGCGCCCACGTCCTGCTGGGCGTCCGCAGCCGCGCCAAGGGCGACGCCGCGCTGGCCAGGCTGCTGCAAGCGTCCCCCGGAGCCAGCGCCGAGGTCGTCGACCTCGACATGGCCTCGCTGGCCTCCATCCGCCGCTTTGCGCAGAATTTCACGCAGCCCCTCGATGTGCTCATCAACAACGCCGGCATCATGGCGCTGCCCCGGCGCGAGCTCACCAAGGATGGCTTCGAGTGCCAGTTCGGCACCAACCACCTCGGCCACTTCGCCCTGACCGGCCTGTTGCTGCCGCATCTTTTGCAGACTGCCGCGCCCCGCGTCGTGACCGTTTCCTCGCTCGCGCACCGCAACGGCAAAATCGACTTCGACGATCTCCAGAGCGAGAAGCATTACGTTCCATGGACGGCCTACAACCAATCGAAGCTCGCCAACCTGCTGTTCGCGCTCGAACTCGACCGCCGCGCGCGCGCCGCTGGCAGCCGCCTGCTCAGCATCCCCGTCCACCCTGGAATTTCGCGCACCAGCATCGTCGAGAACGGCCCCGGCCATAGAGACATCAAGTCGATCATGATGAAAGTCCTTTCCCCGTTCATTACGCAGGACGACGCAGCCGGCGCGCTGCCCACGCTCTACGCCGCAACCGCGCCTGAGGCGCAGGGCGGCGCCTACATCGGCCCCGACGGCTTCCAGGGGTTCAAAGGCTCGCCCACGATCGAAAAGCCGCGACCGCGGGCGCTGGACGAAGCTGTTGCGAAGCGCCTCTGGACGGTCTCGGAAGAGCTGACCGGCGTGACCTACCCGCCGTTTAGCGCGGAGTCCCAACAATCCTCCACCGCGCGGCCTTAGCACCCTGCACAAGGCAACGACCTTGGTTCCCCCTAAAGTTGCACCGCACGAAGCCTCTCGCGCTGGTAGGCTAATTCGCAATTGCTGGGCTCATCTTTCAGCCATCTCAAAAAATCCGGAGTTACCCCGCTATGAAGATCCTCGCCCTCGTCTGTCGCATCCTGTTAGGCCTCCTGTTCATCGCATTCGGCGTCAATGGCTTCCACAACTTCATGCACATGCCGCCGCCACCGGGGCCGGCGGGAGACTGGATGGCGCTCATGGTCAGCAGCGGATGGCTGCCGACGGTCAACGCACTGCAGATCATCGGCGGCTTGCTGGTCTTGATCGGCGGGACGCTGCCGCTGGGCCTCTGCATCCTGTGCCCGATTACGGTCAACATCCTGCTTTTCCACCTATGCATGATGGGTGGCCACCAGATCGCGCCGGGCGCATTCTCCGGCATGTTGGAAATCGTGCTCATCTGGGCCTACCGCGCGAACTTCAACGGCATCCTCACCACCAAGGCGGCGCCCATGCCGGCGCCTCGCACCTAGCGTTTCCTCGGCCGCCCGCCAAACATACGCCCCACCGTCGCGACGACTGCAACCGCCGCGCTGTGGGGCGCCTCTATTTCGCGCGCGGCTTGTCACCGTTGGCGCGTTCGGCGAGCAGCTTCCGGCGCTCGCGGACCAGCTTCTCCCGCGCCGTTTTCGGCAGCGCCAACGCATCTTTTACGTACTTCGGCAACTTCGCATAGGTAAGATCGCGGGCCGCGCGCAGTTCGTCCCGCCATTCCGCATTTCGCCAGACCGGCCAGCGTTCCGCCGCCACCCAATGGATCCGCGCCATCCATGCCGAAAGTATAAAGACAGGGGATAGAGAGTAGAGGATAGAGCGTAGAGAAAGCCGCATTGGTCTTCTGTCGGCACCGGCACAAATTTGGGGTGACCCATCTACGGCGCGGCTTTATGCGCCTTAGGTGGGAAACGCGAACCAGCGCCGAGCACATCTCGCTCACAACTCACAACTCACAACTCAGAACCAACCCGCCCTCCCCACACCTTCTATACTTTGATCAGTCATGCCAACCGAATCACAGTCCGCCTTCCTCCCCGTCGCCGAACAGCTCGACCTCATCAACAAGGGCGTCGCCGAGCTCATTCCCGCCGCCGACTCCGCCGCGAAGGACGCCCTTCGCGCGCGCCTGGAGCACTCCCGCGCCACCGGCAAGCCGCTGCGCATCAAAGCCGGCTTCGACCCCACCGCGCCCGACCTGCATCTCGGCCACACCGTGCTGATGCGCAAGCTGCGCCACTTCCAGCAACTCGGCCACACGGTCATCTTCCTCATCGGCGACTCCACCGCTCTTATCGGCGACCCCACCGGCAAAAACTCCACGCGCCCGCCGCTTACCCGCGAGCAGATCGACGCCAACGCGGAGACCTACAAAGAGCAGGTCTTCAAAATCCTCGACCCGGAAAAGACCGAGGTCCGTTACAACTCCGAGTGGCTGGACAAGCTCGGCTTCGCCGGCATGGTGCGCCTCGCGGCAACGGCGACGCTTTCGCAGATGCTCGACCGCCGCGATTTCAACGAACGTTTCAAGGCGGAGCAGGACATCTCCATTCACGAGATGCTCTATCCGCTGATGCAGGGCTACGACTCCGTCGCCCTCCACGCCGACGTCGAGCTCGGCGGCACCGACCAGAAATTCAACCTCATGCGTGGCCGCGACCTCCAGCGCGACGCCGGCCAGCCGCCGCAAATCGTCCTGATGACGCCCATCCTCGAAGGCCTCGACGGCGTGCAGAAGATGTCGAAGTCGCTCGGCAACGCCATCGGCATTCAGGAGCCGGCCGCCGAAATGTACGGCAAGCTGATGAGCATTTCGGACGAGCTGATGTGGAAGTACTGGACCTTCCTCACCGACCTTCCGCAATCGCAAATCGACGCGATGCAGGCGGATGTCGTCCGCGGGGAACTGCACCCGATGACGGTCAAAAAGCACCTCGCCGAGAGCATCACCGCGGACTTCCACACCGAAGCCGCGGCCCAACACGCCGCCGAAAGCTGGAGCACGCAGTTCCAGCAAAAAGGTGTCGCGGAAGACCTCCCCGTCGTCTCCATCCCGCTATCCAGCGAGGGCCTCTATGCGCCTCCGATCGACGGCGCAGAGGAACGCCTGCTGCGTCTGCCTAAGCTTCTGCAACTCGCCGGTCTCGCTCCATCCACCGGCGAGGCGACCCGCAAGATCAAGGAGAACGCCGTTTCCATCAACGGCGAAAAATTCTCCACCGTCATCGTCACGCGCTCCACACTCACCGAAGAACCAAAGCTCCGCCTCGGCAAAAAAGCCGTGCAGGTACAGTGGGTCGATTAGCCTAGCGTTCGGTCGGCATTCTCGGCGGCGGATTGTCCTTGCTATACGGCGCCGATTTCAGCGTCACGTTGATCGTGCACTTGTCGACGTGGTTGTTGCCCATCTGTTGCGTCAGCAGCTCGATCTTGCGGTTCGGCGTCTTCCACTTGCCCTGGTAGAACTCATCCTTCTGGGCGTTGTGCAGGAAGCCGTACTCGCAATCGTAGTTGTAGTCGAACCCAATGGCCGGCGTCCCCAGCAAGTTGCCGGAGCCATAGCCATGCACGCCGCTGCGATTGGTCGTCCGCATCGAATTAAGAATGTGGAGCTTCAGCGGGTAAGCGTCGTTCGGCGTCGTCGCGGCAACGCTGGGAGGCACAGGTTCCCGCGCCAGCGAGAGGCCGTGATGCTGGCCCAGGAAGGCAAATAAAAGAAGGACGGTTAGCACGTTCGGGCTCCGGTCTTAGTTTGTGTCTGCTTGTGGATACTTGCCGTAGGGCTTCGGTTTCAGCGCGACCTGCAAATCGCAGCGGTCAAGGTGGTCGCTGCCGATCCTCTGCATCAAAATTTCCAGCTTCTGGTCCTGCTTCTTCCACTTGCCCTGGTAAAACTCCTTGGAAACACCGTTGGCAAGAAACGGCTCGGAGCAACTGAAGCTGTAATCGAAACCCTGTGGCGAAGCGCCGAGAATGTCTCCGCGTCCAAAGCCATGGTAGCTGCCATCGCTGCCGTTCGCCTTGGCGAGAAACAAATGTACGTGGACGGGATACTGCGCGTTGGGCGTCAGGGCCGGTCCGCTCGGCGGGGAAACAGTATGCGGAAACAAGAATGCGAACAGAAGAAGCGCTGTTTTCATGCCACCGGCCTTGCAAAAAGATTTGTGCGTCGAGAGCAACGATAGCCCAAGCCCCGGCCCGCGTGCAATGAATTCCTCAATTCGGCATATCCTGAAAGTGTCCGCATTGGTGCAACGCCCATGTCACTCCAGACAGCGAACATCGTCGGCTCCGGTCCCAACGGCCTCGCCGCCGCCATCACGCTGGCCCAGCGCGGAGTCGCCGTCACGGTCTACGAGCGCAGCGATCACATCGGCGGGGCAGCCACCACCGCCGAACTCACTCTCCCCGGCTTCCACCACGACGTCGGCTCCTCGGTCTATCCGCTGGGCATCGCCTCGCCGTTCTTCCGGACGCTGCCGCTCGCCGCACACGGCCTCCGCTACATCCAGCCCGACGCGCCGCTCGCGCACCCGCTCGACGACGGCACAGCAGTCACCCTCGAGCGCGACATCGAAGCCACCATCGCCCAACTCACCCCCGAAGACGGCCGCGCCTGGCGCCACCTCCTCGGCCCGCTGGTCGCCGACTGGGAAAACCTCGTCGACTCCGCGATGCATCCTCTGCTCAGCATCCCGCGCCATCCGCTCGGCCTCATCCGCTTCGGCGTGGAAGGCGGCCTGCCCGCCGCGACCCTCGCAAAAATACTCTTCCGCGATGAGCGTACGCGCGCGCTGCTCGCCGGATGCGCCGCGCACTCCGTCCTTCCGCTCACACGCATCGGAAGTTCCGCCGCGGGTCTGCTGCTCGCCGCCGCCGCCCACACCACCGGCTGGCCCATCGCCGAGGGCGGCGCACAGTCCCTCTCCAACGCCCTCGCCAGCTATCTCCGCTCGCTCGGCGGACGCATCTTTCTCAACGCGGACATAGAAGCCCTCGCCCAACTCGACCCCGCCGACGCCACTCTCTTCGACACCGGCCCCCGCGCCGTCGACCGCATCGCCGGCGCCGCCCTGACGCCCAGCTTCCGCACCCGCATGGCGCACTACAAATACGGCCCGGGAGCCTTCAAAGTCGACTGGGCGCTCTCCGAGCCGATACCCTGGACGGCAACCGCCTGCCGCCGCGCGGGCACCGTCCACCTCGGCGGCTCCCTCGCCGAAATTGCCGCCTCCGAAGCCGCAGCCTCCGGCGGCCGCTATTGCGACCGCCCCTACGTCCTGCTCGTCCAACCCAGCCTCTTCGACCCCACCCGCGCCCCCTCAGGCCGCCACACCGCCTGGGCCTACTGCCACACGCCCAACGGTTCCACCGCCGACCTCACGCAAACAATCGAAGCCCAGGTCTCCCGCTTCGCCCCCGGCTTCCGCGACTGCATCCTCGCCCGCCACACCCTCGGCCCGCGGCGACTCGAAGCCTGGAACCCAAACCTGGTCGGCGGCGATGTCTCCGGCGGCGAAATGACGATCACGCAGCTCCTCACCCGCCCCACCGCGCACCTCTACCGCACCAGCAACCCGCGCCTGTACCTGTGCAGCGCCTCCACGCCTCCCGGCGGAGGCGTCCACGGCATGTGCGGCCACCTCGCCGCGCTGGCCGCGCTCGCGGACCACGCCTGACAAAACAAAACGCCCGCTCGAAAGCGGACGTTTTTGCATTCGTAGGCGTTGAATCTACGCTTGCGCTTCTTCGGCGGGAGCAGTCTCGGTTGTGGGAGGTGCCTCTGTCGCCACAGGAGCGGGTGCGACAGGTCTGGGAGGCTTCGGAGCCGCCGGCACCTGCACTTCCGCCTTCTTCACCGGCGCAATAATCGCATGCAGCGTCGTGCCTTCCATGCGCGGCATAAACTCGACCACGCCAGCCTCGCCAACGTCCATGATCAGGCGGTTGATGATCTTGTAGCCCAGGTCGCGATGCGCCATCTGGCGGCCCTTGAAGCGCAGGCTGGCCTTCACCTTGTCGCCCTCGGTCAGGAACCGGACAGCCTGGTTCTTCTTGGTAATGTAGTCGTGCTCGTCGACGTTGACCGAGAACTTCACTTCCTTGATGACAATGATCTTCTGCTTCTTGCGCGCGGCGCGGTCGCTCTTGTCCTTCTCGTAAAGGTACTTGCCGTAGTCCTGGATCTTGCACACCGGCGGCACGGCATTGGGCGAAATCTCGACGAGGTCCAAAGACCGTTCGCGCGCCATCTTCAAGGCGTCGAAGGGGGCCATCACGCCAAGCTGCTCGCCGTTCTCGTCGATCACGCGGATTTCGCGTGCGCGGATACGCTCGTTGGTACGGATAAAGGACTTGGCGGAACGCTTATCGATTGGTGGGATAGTCGGCCTCCATGGCCCGCGCTCGCGGCCATGCGTTTAGGGGGGTAAGGGTTATGCTGCCTGCTGGAAAACGCAGGAGCTTCGGCACTCGCAAGTATAACATTCTGCCACAAGCGCCATGCAACCTGCTGACCGCAAAGAAAATAACTGGCAACTGGCAGTTGAAAACTGGAAGCTCGCGGCTGGAAGCTCGCAGCTGTCAAATAAACTCCGTCCCGCCGCTCGACCGGGGGCCACCTCGACAGCGACGACGCAGACTCCCTCGCCTGCGTGTGCACTCCGGTCTTCCGCGGCGGAATGGAAGCGCCTTTGGCGCGGGTGTTATTGGCATGGCTGACCCCATGCCCTACCGGGTTGTGGATTCCGTCGGCGGATGTGGGGCGGGTCGGCAGTGTGCCTCCCAACTCACTCCGCGACGAGACCGCAGTGTGAATGAGGCACCCGGCACGATCTATTTGGGGGATATCACGCATACTTTTGTTGTACGCGTATCTCGCAGAAATAGAAGCTTCCAGCGGCCCTCGACGCCGCTCACATCCAGCCCTAATCCTGAATCCGGGCCAGGGACCGGCTGAAGGAAGAAATAGGGAATAAAGCCCCATGAGTAAGCAGTTATGTTGAGAGTTCCGAAGCTCTGTCCAAATGCTTCGCCGCCGGCATCCAACACGATGCCACCAGCCCCATCGAGATCTCCCGCAGAAAAGGGACGGTATCCATACCCCACAATACGAGCCCCGTTCTGGGGCTGCATGTCGACATCAACCGGAAGAACGGTACCACCCAGCCCGAGCGCAACTCCAACTCCCACAAACGCAAATATGCAATTGACGCCTGCGTTTGCACTGCGGAAAAGAAACAGCGAGCCAGATACAGTCAGTGAATCGCCAAACGAACGATCGGCCAAAGATGCCGCCACCCAATCGCTGGCAGTACGGTCTCTTGGTGCGATGCTCATGTGCAATTCTCCTTTCGGCTTTCGCGGAGCTTGACCGCTCCGGCCCGCGTCCGGTTTTCAATTAAGCGGTCACCGCGCAGACAAACTCTCCCTCGCAGCGGTTCTTCTGTCGAAATCCGTATCCGACGCAAGCTTGCGCAGGTTCATCGCCATATCGGCGGCGATGAGGGAACATTCTGCCAGGAAATAGAAGAAGAGAAGGGCACAGCACGCCAGAACGCCTAAATACACGAGGAAGAAGATGCCGCCAAGAAAGCCGTCGCTCATGGGCACCTGTGGCATAAAGGAACCCGCGCCCGAGAGAAGAGTTTGTGGGTTGAAGTGGGCCAACCAGATGAAGAAACATCCGCCAATGCCGATGCAGAGCATCCATGCGAAATACAGTTCGCCGAAAAGTCGAAAAAGAATGGAGACGATCGGAATGATGGTGAATTCCGAATCGACCAATTCCGCGACTCTGCGGGCCCGATATAGATAGATTTGTATGTTGCACGCAGACGCGAAAATCAACACGGCGGCGAGAACGATGCCTCCCAGTGTCGCCGATAGGTCGTTTGCCTGGAACCCAAACTTAAGAACCAGCAATACACATAGCAAGCCGCCAAGCGTGGACAGCACTCCGAGCACCTGGAGCAGAATGACCGAAAATTTGCGGACGGCCCGGCCATTGTTCAGTGTGTCCAACACAGGATAAAGAAACATCTTTGGCATAGTTCTTCCTTTCTCAGAGCTCACTTAGAATCTGCGTCTTTTTATCGTCGTATTGTTTCTTCGTGATGAGCCCTTGCTTGAACAGTTGGTCCAACTTCTTCAGGCGCTCTTCCGGAGATTGCTTTGACACCGCACTCGGGGATGCGGCTGGCGATGGAGGGACTGCGGCAGGCGGTGGGGCCAACTGAGCAACCGGCGCACCGGCCGGCGCAGCGGGCGCGATGGGCGAGGGCTCGGGGACCTGGGCCAGACGCGCCACATACACATGCAGTCCCTGCTTTGCACCCTGCGCCTCGCGGCATACCCCGGCCGCCAGGGCCGTGGCATCGGCGCCTTTGTACTGCATTGCCTCGCCAAACAACTCCGCCGCCTTGTCGTAGTCCTGTTGCAGAAGGTGGGTCAGACCTGCGTCGTAGAAGGCGCGCGCCAACTGCTTGTCGCCCTTGTGCGAAGTCTTGCAGGCTTCCAGGCTGGTGTCGGCCAGTTTGAGAGCGCCGTCGTGGTCGCCGCGGCTGTACATCTCGTAGATCTGCTTCAGGCCGCAGTCCTTGTCGTCATAGAAGAGAAGCGTTTTGGTGTCCGTCCAGGGAAAGAAGATTTTATGGATGTCGGCGGTCGCCTCCCGCATTGCGGCTTCCTTGACTACATCTTCCTCCGGAAATTCCGGCTGTCCGGCTGTACTGTTATTTTGCAATTCCTGCTGGCCCTTGAAGCTGTTGGAACCCATCACTTGACCGGTGGTCAAGTTGACCGATTCGATTGAGCCGCTGATCACGACTCGCGTTCGAGAGATGTAGGTGGTAGAGATCGTGCCGTTGAAGTTCTTTTCATTGTCTACCAGTGGCTGCTTGTCGGTGCGGCACTCATAGGTCTTCACGAAGATCAGCACGCTGGGTCCCAGGATGCGGCCCAACGCCACTTGGTCCTGGGCACTTGCCTCCTGGCCTCGGCTGAGGGCGTGTTCCGCGAGGATTTGATCGAGGTTCTGGCGCTCGATCACGTCGACGTTGTTGCCCCGGAAGTCTGGCAAGATCATGCTCTGTAGCAGCTCATCCGCGCATTGACCGCTGGGATTCGCAAACGCGATGCGCTTAACGGTTAGACCCACGGTAGGAGGATGGAGCACGCGCACCGGGACTGTCTTGTCGGCGCCGAACTTGATCCATTGCCCATGCACAGGCAGCGAAACGATGAGAACAAGGGCAATCCCTAAGAGCCGCTTTTTCATTGAAGTATTTCTCCGTTGTCCACAGCGCGGTGGGCCACGGCCAGCGCCGTATACACCGCGCAGAATGCAATTACTATGAGTCTCGCAAGACGCATCGTCTCTCCCCAAAGCCAATACCCGCTGGGCAAATTAGTTTGTGAGCTAAGTAGGGCACGGCCTTCGCGCCGCCGCAATTGGCAGGAAATGACACAAAGCGGTTTGGCCTGACATCCTGTTATGCTTGGGCTCTCCGGTATCAAATTGAGTTCGACCTCCAGGTGTGTGAATCATGCCAGATGAGCAGGATGGCAATGCGCGGCTCGATTCATGGAAGACCATCGCGGCCTATCTGGGACGCGACGTGCGCACGGTCATTCGTTGGGAGCAGACCCGCGGGCTCCCCATCCGCAGGATGCCCGGTGACTCACGCAGCGGTGTCTACGCCTTCAAGAGCGAGATTGACGGCTGGCTGAAGGGCCAATCCGCCCTACCCACGACCGAGCAGGATGAGAATCCCACCGAAACAATCGCCGCCGTCGCCAATCCGCACAAGTCTTCGCGTACCTTTCCGCGCGGAATGGCAGTCGCCGCAATCAGTCTTCTAGCCGTACTGGCTCTGGGATGGGTTGGCTATCGATATGCACACAGAGAAGCCCCGCAGCCCGTCGGCGTCACCTTTACGCCCACCTCGCTGCAAGCCTGGGACGAAAACCACCACCAGTTGTGGGAATACCGCTTTCCACAGCCGCTGATCGATATGGGTAAGATGGGCGATCTCGACCAGCACGGCAGCCGCATGGGCGATGAAGACATCGACCGGGCCAGCTTCCATGATCTCTACGGAGATGGCCGCAGGGAGATTCTGGCCGTCGTCCACTTTCAGCGTGGCGACTCCCTTGCCGATCACGCGCGCCAGGTGTTGCTCTGCCTCAGTCCCGAAGGCAAGTTATTGTGGCGCTACGAGCCCCAGACCGTGCTGACCTTTGGCAGCAGAACGTATCGTGCCCCCTGGGTTCTGCGTGATTGGATTGTCTCCGACGGGCCCGGCCGCAAGACAATATGGGTCGTTGCCACAGACTATATCTGGGGGAAATCGTTCATCGCGAGGCTGGACGCCGATGGTCATGCCACAACCCAGTTCGTAAATTCCGGCGAGATCGCCGTCCTCCAGCGGTTTCACACCCCGCAGGGACCAATGCTGTGGATCGGCGGGTTCAATGACGAATACGACACCGCAAGCCTCGCCATCATGCGCGACACCCAGACCTATGCCGTTTCCCCGCAAACCCCGGGAAGCCATTTCGCTTGTCAGGGCTGCGAGAAAGGCGATCCTTTCGCCTACTTCGTTTTCCCGCGCTACGAGATGGGCCGCGTCCTACACAATCCCAATAACAGGGTCTTCGCCATCACCTCCGATGCGACCCAGATTGAGGTTAGGCAGGCAGAAATATCGGAGGATGACCAGATAATCTATGACTTCTCCAACGACGGAGACCCGAAGCCGGTGCGTGTCAATTATTCGTCCAGCTTCTGGCCGAACCATTTCGACCTGGAACGTCAGGGCAAGGTAAACCACCCATTGGCAGAGTGCCCGGACCGCCTGCATCCGCCGCCGGTCCGCGTATACCAAAACGGAAAATGGAGCGACATCGCCGTGTCGTCTACCTTTTCAAAATAGCTGTCCGTCGAGTCCGTTTCGGCTCCAGCAGCAACCACGCGCTCACCGAACTCGCCCCCGCCAAACTCGCCGCCAGCCACAAGATCACCCGAAACCCCGACGTAAACGCCTCCCCGATCGCCCGCTCCACTCGCGGGTCAGGATTCACCGCGGCAGCCAGTTATTTGACGCCCGAAGCCACACCGGCCTCGTCCTCCGGAACGACGTTCATCACCGTCGTCGTCAGCGGCGCCACGCTGATCGCCAGCCCCAGGACCGTCACCGCCGTAGGCGAAGGTTTGAAGCTGGTTGCGCAACCCGTGGTAAGCAGAATCATCGGCAGTATGGAGAGGGCTATGCGAAAGTCTATGGCGAGGCGCATGGAAATGTCTCCAGATGCGGAGGCCGGCTGCCGAGTGCGAATTCTTGGGTGGGTCGGTGTTAGCCTATCGCATAGTGGTACCCAAGCCAAATACTCCCATGCCTGAACAAACGAAAACCCGCATCTCCACCCCCGGCGCCCCGGCGGCCATTGGCCCTTACTCGCAGGCTGTGCGCGTCGGCGACCTGCTCTATACGTCCGGCCAGGTTGCCCTCGATCCAGCCACCGGCGCGCTCGTTGCTGGAGGCATCGCCGAGCAGACGACCCAGGTGCTTGCCAATCTTGGGGCCGTGCTCGCCGCCGCCGGCACGGACTTTACGCGCGTCTTCAAGACCACCGTCTTCCTCAAGGACATGAAAGACTTCGCCGCGATGAATGAGATCTACGCGAAGTCATTCGCTCCCGAAGGCGCCGTTCCCCCGGCGCGCTCGACGGTCGCCGTCGCGGGGCTGCCGAAGGATGCGCTGGTCGAAATCGAGTGCATCGCGACGCTCGACGCGGTATAGGCGTCGCGAGCCGAAAAAAAGCCCCCAGTTTCCTGGGGGCCAATCTGCCTTGGTTCTCTCGGTTAGGAGAGACTGTCGGCACCGCGCTCTTTGTGAGTGCGTCCGCCAAACCCTTCGAGGCGAGGATGCCAAAAGCCGGAGCGAAAGTCCGGGGCCCGAGCTCCGCGCTTCTACTTTCTTAAACGTTCTCTTGCAGAGTTTGGATGTACGCCACATCAAAAAACAGCCACTGCCGTCGTTTGGCACGTATCACATTCAGAATCTGTAGCTTGCGATTAGCGGGTTCGGACGCCGACGACGTGGATTTCCGGCTCCTGCTGGTTCCAGTTCGAGTTGATGTTCTCGAAGGTCAGCCGAAACTCGCGGTCGGCCCCCGGCGCGAGCGGAGCGGCGCTGACCGGCTCGGTATCCACATACGGCTCGTGCGTGCGGATAAGGCTGAGCGGCGCAATTTCAATCTGCGGCGGCATCGCCACGTCGTTCTTGAAGACCACATGCAGCGTGACGCCGGTGACGGTCAGCTTGCCGTTGTTGGCGACGTGCCCGTCGATATACGTCGATTTGCCGCCCGAGAGCGAGGTCGACTCGCTCATCTCGATGTGCGAAAACGCCAGGTTCGGCGCGTAATCCATGCTCTCGGCTTCCGGACGCCGATGCGACATCAGCACCAGGAACGCAACCAGAATCACAATCGCCACGCTCGCAATCGCGACCGCGGTGGTGGGGAAACTGCTCTTCACCGGCTCGGAAAACATGCCGGAGGGCTGCGGATTGGTGGGGGTTGTGCTCATCGGAAAAATCCAGAACTACAAGCCGGATGATACAACGGCGAGTGCGGCGTCAGCCAAACCGCGCGGTCTACTCCTTTCCAGAAGTTCATAGCCTTATTTGTCAATCGCGACCGCTCACATCTTTGCGCTTCGACAAGCTTCCCATACGTGCGCCACCGACCAATGGCTCTTCTTTTTGTCCTATCAAAGGAAGTTGTCCGCTTACCTTGTCGATTTCACTCGTACTTTTCCGCGCACTTATTTTCGTCCGTATCTCAAGAGTCGTACCGCCTGCTGATTCAACCGCCTCTGCGATCGTTTCCACAATCGGTGTTGGGACGGCTTCGGTTTTATCGCCAAATCTTGCCCTCTTTACATCTGTACGAAAATCTACACCAGACATTTCAACTATGACGCACATCTCCTGTAGCCGAGATAGCACTCGGTCTCCTATGCGATCACCAAGAGTCCTATCAGACATGATTCTCTGTGCCTCGTTCTTCTTCGCGTATTCGGCAGACTCCGTTTGCGGCCTGTTGGCAAAGTTTGTTGTGACAATCGTCGTCAATCTGTCGTTGTAGCGACTGTTCAAAATATGGGCAACTGTATCGAATATCCAGTCGGATGGCTTCGATGCTCCCAGATCGTCAATGACCAGTACTTCCGCTTCGAAGACCGGGCGCAATATGCTCAACTCCGTTGCTGCCACCGAAGGGTCATACGTATTTTGTACTTGTTTAAGCAGATCCCGATAATCGACAAATAAACCTTTGACGTTCCGCTCTGAAATAAGCGCCTTCAAGAGGCCAACAGCGAGATGGGTTTTACCTAGTCCTGGTCGACCCACAAAGAGAAGCCCCTTGCCTTCCGTTTCCAGCGGGTACTTCGTCACGAAGTTCCGAGCCTTCACCAACGCCTGAGCGAGCGATGGAGTCGCGGATGGAAATTGGGTCTCATAGTCTTCCAAAGTGCAATGCGCGTAATTTTTTGGAACCCGCGCTTGCTCAATCAATCGAACTACGCGACGCGCAATCCGGCAGTCGCAATCCGTAGCGAAATGCGCACCTTTTGGTCCCTCAATGAGGCGTATACCGGTGTCGTTGCAGATGGGGCAGGGCTGTTGCATCACTTCCAGTATCGCAGTCTTCCAAGGAAGCGTCGCCTGTGTGAATCTCACCGAAATTGAGGAACATTGGCAATGTCAGCCCGATCGGCTGCCCGGGCTAACTTTTCAAAAGTCGAACAAAAAGCCTGGTGTCCCAATGGATGTGTTCCGGCTCGGAACCCTGAATGAGCGAGAACTGCGGGTGCGTCGGATTGATGAGGATATTGCTCTCCCGTCCTTCGGTAATCACGCTTGGAACGCGCAGAACAGCCGTCTGCATCTCTTCCAGCCATTTGTCCCCAAAAGCTCGAGTGGCCGTGAGGTCTTCGGCATCCCATCCGGAAATAGCAGAGGGCGGCGCCGTTTCAATCTTTACTCGCCCCGGGATCGAGATACGTACGACACGATGGTTTTTCGGCGGAACGGAGAGGTTGGCATGGACGAGAACTTCGAGCATCGCGCCGGCGTAAGTTTCGGCTGCGTAGATGACTCGCCGGCCGATGGAGTTCCAGCGCCCGCCATGGAGCATGGCCCCGGTGGAATCGAAGATGGGGCGACGGGCATCGGCGATGCGGTATGCGAGCACGGTTAGACGGGCAGGCCGTAGAAGAGTTTGTCGAGAACGTCTTCCACCCGGCGAGCTCCAAGCTCGGTCCGCGCGACTTCCAGCGGGGAATGATTGTGGAGCTCGCGATGAGGTTTGCTCATCCACTCCCGCGCCTGCTCGCGGTCGTCCCATACGTATTCTGCATGAGCGAGAACGCGGGCCAGACGCTCGGTGCGTTCGCTCTCGTCGACGGAAAGCCGTTTTGTCCGACGCTTCCACGTCGCTTGCGGGACGACCTTGAACTTGTACGCGCTCGCAATTTTGCGGTCCGTGTAGAGGCGGGCGGAAAGACGTTCCAGGGAATGCTTTGGGAGGCCGGCGGATACGGCGGACTCCAGTTCTCCAACCGTACGGACCGCGGCGCCGAGGCCGAGAATTTCAGCAATTGATTCTGGCGCGATCATGCCAATCACCTCTGGATCAGTATAGCTTTTTTTGTAGCTCAGGCGAGCTTTTACGGCCAATAAATCCGTCAATAAATCCATCGACGCACCCGAGCGGATGGTGCGGGGACGGAGGAATTACCTGGGGTCTGGTAAACTAATAAAAGCGCCTAACGCCCCGGGAGACGGGGCCCAAGCTCGCAGCGCGACAGGAACATCGATGTCGGCCAACGTCCCGCGGTGAATCTACCCGCACTCGGACGCCCGGCAAGCGGACCGTTCTGCGGCGGGAAAGCTAAGGAGAATTACCGTGCCAAAAGAGGGAATCCACCCCAGTTACAGCGACATCAACGTGAAGTGCGCCTGCGGCAACACGTTCCAGACGCGCTCCACCCACAAGGGCGACATCGTCGTCGAAATCTGCTCCGCGTGCCACCCGTTCTTCACCGGCAAGCAGAAGCTGGTCGACACGGCAGGCCGCATCGAGCGCTTCCGCCGCAAGTTCGCGAAGTCGGACGAAGGCAAGAAGGCCGAAGCCGCGAAGTAAGCGGCGCGCAAGCAACCGAGAGGCCTCCGCGAACCGCGGGGGCCTTTCAATTTAGAAGTGTGGAAGAATGTCCTCATGCACGCTGACAGAGTCGAGCACTACGTGCGGCGAGCAGCAGACTTTCTCGAAGGAATGGAACTGACACGTTCGGATGATTTCTATCTGAACTCCTCAGCGCTATTGGCAATTCATTCCGCCGTCTCTTTTAGCGATGCCCTGAGAGTTGGATTGGGCGGCGGGAATCTGCCGGATACCGACCACAACAGAGCTGCCGATTCGCTACAGAAACTGCTGCCTTCGATTGGCACCGTCAATCAATCGGGATTGGCGCATTTTCGGTACCTATTGTCCAAGAAGCATGTTGTGACTTACGGTGATCGAAGATTGGAACGGACGGATTATGAGGCGCTTTTTATAAGGGCCGAGCGCTTTGCACGATGGGCCGACACAATTGGAAGGCAACTCAGAATCGAGGGATGGAAAAATGACGATCAATGAAGATCAGCAGCTTGGACGCGCGAAAAACGCAATTTTGTCCTTCCTTGAACGGCGGTTATCGATCCCCAAGATCTACATCGATGCGAAATGGGACGGTCATGATATCGATGTGCTCGCCGTTAACCGCGATGGCGTAGGTGATGTGTATGCTGTGCTGCTCTTCGCGCGCCCGTACTTTGAAGATGGGCGGCTCAATATCAAGCAACAGGAAGAAAAGGTGAACGATTTACTTGATCGATTTTCCTCTATCCCCGCAAACTATAAGTACATCGCGGCTGTCGATACGAGGTACGTCACCACACCTGACGGAACGCCCTGGATCGCAAAATTTCAAATACAGTCGAACAACCTAATCGGAAGGCTCCTTTCACCTGACGGAATTGGCAGGGTTGGTTTACTCCACGTTAGTGCAACAGAAGAGGTCGAGGAGCCGGCGATAGAACACGTGATGAAGCCCGAACGCTTCCGCGCGAAAGTAGCCAAACTCGCCGACGAATACATTCAGCAACACGAAGCCGATTGGGAAATTCGCGCCTGAATGCCCAGCGACGTTTACATGAAGAAGGAATGGAACAACACGATCGACCGCGAGATGCCCGAGCAGGCCCGCGTGCCTGCCGAGTTCCACATCGGGGGCGTTCGCATTGCGCCCGCGACCGTGCTCGCGCCGATGGCCGGCGTCACCGACACGGTCTTTCGGCGTTTCATCAAGAACGCCTCGATGTTCAGCTCCGAAACGGACGGCGCGGATGTCGATGCCGAAACCTCCAACGAGGTCTCCGGCTGCGGCCTCATCATGACGGAGTTCACCTCCGCCGACGGTCTCTCGCGCATGAGGGAAACCAAGCGCAAACGCTACCTCACCTACTACGAAGACGAGCACCCGATCTCCGCGCAGATATTCGGCTCGAACCCCGAAACGCTCGCCGAAAGCGCGCGCATCTGCGCCGACTGGGGCTTCGACCTCGTCGACCTCAACCTCGGCTGCCCGGCCAAGCGCGTGGTCAACTGCAACGGCGGCAGCGGCCTGCTGCGCGACCTCCCACTCATCCAGAAAATCTTTGAGCGCGTACGCGGGGCGATCAACATCCCCTTCACCGTTAAGTTCCGCCTGGGATGGAACGACAAGAACATCGTCTGCGTCGATCTTGCGCGGATGGCCGAGGATTGCGGCCTCAACGCCGTCGCGCTCCACGCTCGCACGCGCGAGGACGGCTACTCCGGCAACGCACGCTGGGAGTACATTGCCGCGGTTAAAGATGCCGTGAAGATTCCGGTGATTGGGAACGGCGACATCCGCTCCCCTGAAGACGCCGCCGCGATGGTCGACGCGACCGGCTGCGACGCCGTCATGATCGGTCGAGCCGCGCCTGCAAATCCGTGGATTTTTCGGCAAATTGCCCAGTACACGGCGACCAAGCAGGCCACCGGCACCGGACGCTACGACCGCCCCACCGAGATGGACCGCTATCGGATGATCCGCGACTACTTCGAGCGCCTGATGCACGAAGTGGCGGAGCATCCCGAGGTCCTCGGCCCGGCCGACGACGACCTGTCCAAGCGCCTCAAGCGCAACCACGAAAGCGCCCAGCGCGACGCCATCGGACGCATGAAGCAGTTCGCCAGCTGGTTCACGCACGGCGTCCCCGGCGGCGGCGTGCTGCGCCGCGAGATCTTCGAAGCCAAACGCGGTGCGCAGGTGATGGACAAGGTGGAAGCTTTCTTCACGGCTCGGGCGCATGCTCCGCAGGAAGATGCGCCGCTGGAGCATGATGCGGAATTGGAAGCGGCGCCAGCGGCTTGGGGCTAACGAGGAATCCCCGGATACCAGCTAAAGGGGACTGCTTTCCCCTCCCGTGTACTTAGCTCCAGAGTGCCGCCGTCATACTTTGGATCGTTACCGGGCCCGATGATGATCGTCCTTTTATCCTTCTTGCCGATCGTGGGATATGCCGTCCATTTATCGCCCGCCAATACATAAACAACCGCGCCGTGCGCAGGCAAATTCAAGCTTTGGTGATGCGTTATGGGCTGAGTGGCTATAAATAGCGCTTCGATTCCATCGCTCGTGCCGGAATTTCCTTGCATCAACTGTTCGCCACCGTGGATGTCTCCGCGCAGATTCAGGTTCTGTACGATTCTTGGAATCTCCGCACCGAACGGTCCTGCCGGAAGCCCGGTATATGGCTGCGTGCCGGGGGTGAGACGCATCAAGTCCACATTGACCGCCGCTTCTGGCGTGCGCGGCAGCATGGGATAGAGGAGACCGAGCAGGCCGGATAATACAAGCGCCGTCGGCAAGGCTATTCTCGCGGCCAGTGGTAAATGCACGGCGCGTGGCGCAATCAATAACGGAAAAATAAACAGCGCCCACACGAGGCCACAGCCGGCAGCCAGATAAACGCCGAAGCTGGAGATTGCGATCATCCAGCCAACTCCGGCCATCATCAGTCCCGCGGCAAGAAACGCAGGCAACGCAGCAATGAGCCTGATCAACCATCGCGGCAAGGAACACAATCGGAACAGCGTCCCCGCGATTGCGAAGCCTGTTGAATAAATTGCGGTCGGCTTGAGCATGAGCATCGCGAAGCCCAAGAAAAACTGGAGTTCCTCTTTGCTTGGCAGGTGCGGCCGTTGCCAGCCCGGACCGGGACGATCACTGTAAGGCAAGTACCCGATGCAGTTGACGATGAGCAAAAGCAGGTTGGGAAGCACATCCGCAGCAACTATGTACGTGGCCGCAATCCAAAGAAAACAAGACCACCACTTCTTGGGACGCCAGTGTTTCAACATCGTCAAAGCTTATCCCTCGGCGTGCGCGCACGCCTCGTGCAGCTATACTCATTAGGTTCTTTTCAAGACTGCCAAAGCTTTCGCCAGACCTGCCTCAGATAGCCGAATCGTCGCTTTTGAAATCCGAGTCTCTTCGAGTTTACCTTCCAGATCAGCCTGTCGAAACAACTCCTCGCCAAACTCTGGATGCGCCGGCCACCAATTTGCTTCTTCTTCTTCGCTTGCGAACTTTGGCAATCTATTCAGCGGAATAGCTATGCGCATCACTTAGTTGTAACTCATCTATCTCCGCCCTGCTTCCGCCAGATCACCCGAATCTTCGCCCGCCACCGCTCATCCAGCGCCAGCAGGTTCCACTCCACGCGCGGCGAAAAATAGCGCAGGATAGTCTCCGTCGCGGGATGAATATGCAGCGCCGGTGCGACCAGGTAAAGCCGCGGCGGCAGCGGCGAAAGCTCGACGCCGCGGAAGTATCCGTGCCGCTGGAACTCGCCCAGGCCGGTGCGTGTATCGGCAGTTTGCAAATGATGATGGCGCACCCGAATCCAGTAATCCAGCCCCTGCAGTGCAAGGTGCAGGTCGTCGTCGGCCTTCAACTCGATCACCGCGAGGCGCCCATCGGCCGTCACGCCGAGCAGGTCTAGCATCCCGCGATCTTTCGCGCCCGCAATCGCGGGCACCTGCGTATATACATGGTGCGGATCGAAGCGCGGAATCACCCGTGACTCATCGGCGGCATTCCTCTCGCACGCCTCGGCAGGCGGGTCGGCGCGGTTGCCGATCGTGTCCGGATCGGGGTCATTCGCAAAAGCCTCGTGCCTGCGCGAGAAATCCTGCGGACGAATCTGCGCCGCCAGATGGCGCGTCAGTGGAGCGAGATCGCAACGCAACACCGACTCCAGCCACCGCTCCGGCGAGGCACGAAACAGCGGGTCTTTCGCCTTGTCCTGCGAGTCCGCGCGGCGGCGGCGAAACAGTTCCGCGACAGCCTCGGCAAGCTCTGCCTTGTTCTCCGCTGTCAGCAGAGTCTCGCTCGCGCCCACGCCGACTGTCAGTTCCAGCACCGGCGCAAAGCTGTTACCCGTAAACGAAATCCGCGCCCGCGCGAACTCCAGCCCATGCAGCAGAAACGCAAGCTCGGCGGTGCTACGCAATCGCTGCTCGACGCGCGTTTGCTCATGCGCGGGAACGAGATCCATCACCTGCGAGACTGCCGCGGCAAATCGCTCTCGCGCCGCTTCTTCATCCGGATGGTGAATCAGCCGCGTGCGCAGGTTGCCATGGTCGGCGGCATCGCGCGATGCGAGTTCTTCGCTCTTCTGATCGAGTTCGTACAACTGCCACTGTGCGGCGTTCTCGTTCAGCCACGCGATGCGCGAGAGCGTCGCCATCGCTGTCCCGCGCGGCACGATCAGCTTCAGCCCCTGGTACAGCCTGCGCCCACCCGCATTTTCGCGGCAGTGGTGCAGCCACAAAATCCCCAGCGTCAGTATGCCGTCGACAGTCGACGCACTCTCTTCTTCGTTGACCGCGACCACCGCCCAAGCCTGTTGTCCGCGCAGCAGCGAACCGCGCGCGTACGCCGGCCCAAAGCTGCGTTCAAGGTCCATCGCGGTGCGAAAGCCGTCGCTCTTGAAGTCGGGAAACCCGCGCAACAGCACGCGTCCCAGCGTCTGTAGATAGCGCGTGCGGGCCGTCTCGCGGGTCGTCGGCGTACGCCGCTCGCGCGATGCAACCAATTCCAGCAGCTTCGATTGCGTCTGCCCAAAACGCTGCGTTGCGAGCCGCAGACTCCCACCGCGCGGAGTCGCGGAAAGCACCCGGCGCACGGTGTTTCGCTCCTCGCTCCAAAGATGCAGCGTGCAACGATTGTGCTCGGTCGAAAGCGTGTACTTCGCCTGCCGCATATCGAAGACGACCTTGCCGTCTTCGAGCACCGCGGCTTCAGCATGAGCAGCGAGAAAGTCTTCAATCGCCGCGGCGACATGCGCAGGTGTCTGTTCTACATCCGCAGGAGAAACTCTGGGCGGGGGCATTCCGATACGCTATCACCACGAGCGGCTTTGCGGCTTCACCAGCCTCGCGCTTTGCGCAAATGCGCAATATGCGCGACGTGGTGCCGCGAGTGCCACGCATACAGTAGAGTCGCAACTTCAACGTTCATCCTGCCGCGCTCTGCATGGTTGAACCCGCGCTGCCACTGGTCATCCGTCAGCGACTGCAACAGCATCACCCAGCGCGCGTGCACGCCTTCCACCAACTCCAGCGACCATTCCACGGGCGCGGCAATGTCGTGCAATGTTGCAAAGGACGCCTCGTTATAGCCCTCCACCGTCGGCCAGTCTTCGGTCAGCGCCTTGCGCAGGCGAAAGAAGGCCGTCATGTGCGAGTCGGCCAGATGATGCACCACCTGCCGCACCGTCCATCCGCCCTCGCGGTAGGGCGTATCGACTTGCTCGCGATTCAGTCCGCGGACCGCATCGCGCAACAGCTCCGGCATTTCCGCGAGGCTCATCATCGCGTAGCGGCGGTCTTCCGGCGTGATGACTTCAGGGGCCGCAAACTTGCCAATCGGATAGCGCGGGTCGTGCGTGGTGGCGGTCTGGGTAGACATAAGATTTCCTCGGAAAGAAGTTGACCAGCGAAGCGCTGTCACAGGATTGTAGCCGCTCGCGGATGTAATCTGAACAAGAGGTTTTCCGATGCGTGGGTGGAGCGTTCTACCGGCCGTCTTTGCAGCATTTATTTCCTGCGGCTGCGCTCAAACGCAGGGGGCAAAACCGGCGACGATTATCCCGGCCTCCGCCACGGTCACCTCCCCGAACGCCCCCCCGCCCGCCAGCAATCAGTTCGTCGGGTTCGATAGCAATACGTATCCTGGGGACGACACCATGGCCGCCATGCATAAGACTTTCGCCTTCACCGGCTACTGGCTCACCGTGCCGCCGGGAGCGATGTTCAACCAATGGAAGGGCAAGCACGAAATCCTGAAGCAGCAGGGGTGGGGCTTCCTCGCGCTCGCCAACGGCAGGCTCGAAGCGCAGATCGCGAAGGCGCAGAAGGCCGGAACGAAACCGGAAAACCTCGGCCGCAAAGACGCCGCCATCGCCATCGCCTCGGCCAAGGCTGAGGGCTTTCCCGATCACACTATCCTCTTCCTCGACCAGGAGGAAGGCGGTCGCCTCACCGGGCCGCAAGCCGCCTATCTGCTGGCGTGGACCGAGACCGTCGCCGCCTCCGGTTTCCGCCCCGGCGTCTACGCCAGCGGCACCCGCGTCGAGGACGACCCCGGCGTCTTCATCAACACCGTGCAGGACATTCGCGACCGCGTCGGCAAGGGCCATTTGCATACTGTCGCCATCTTCGACGCGCAGGACGAATGTCCACCCGCCCCCGGCTGCACGCTGACGCCGAAGCCGCTCTCGGCCACCGGCCTGCCGGACCTTGTAGCGTGGCAGTATTCGCAGTCCCCACGTAGGCCAGATATCACTAAGAGCTGCGGGGCTACTTACTCCGCAAACGGCAAATGCTATGCTCCAGGATTTCCAAACGTGTTCCTCGACATGGACGTCGCCGCGAGCGCGGACCCCTCGCAGGGCCGATAAGACTAGAATTAACAAATGGCCTCTGCCGCGCCGTTTTCACCGCCTGAACTCGCCGACCACAAGCGTTATTTCTTCGACAAACTCGGACTCACCGAGCGCCTTCTCGAACGCTGCCTCGGAGAAGCGCTCAGCGCCGGCGGAGAGTTCGCCGACCTCTACTTCGAGGCTGTTACTTCAACGTCTCTGGGTATGGATGAAGGCATCGTCAAGACCGCGTCGCAGGGCATCAGCGTAGGCTGTGGGATCCGCGTTCTCTCCGGCGAGCGCACCGGCTTTGCCTACACCGACGACCTCTCCGCCGAGCGCCTGCTCAAAGCCGCTCGTACCGCCGCACTGATTGCCAACGGGCCGCAGACCGAGCGTGTGCAAGGGTTCAACGAAACGCGCACGCCGCAGCTTTATCCCGTCGCCGGCAGCAGCAACGACGCCACCATCGCCGCGAAACTCAAGCTCATAGAGCGCGCCAACGTTTGCGCCCGCAACTTCGATCCGCGCATCACACAGGTCCGCGTCTCGCTCAACGACGAGTTGCGCCGCATCCTCATCGCCGCCTCCGACGGCACCTTTGCGTCGGACACACAGCCGCTCGCGCGCTTCAACGTCCTCGTCATCGCGAAGGACGAAACCAATACCGCTCGCGGGACTTCAGGCGGCGGCGGACGCGTCGCCCTCGACTTCTTCGAAGGTGCAAAATCCCCCGAGCACTTCGCCAGCGAAGCCGCGCGCACCGCGCTGCTGCAACTCGGCGCAGTCCCCGCTCCGGCAGGTGAAATGGAAGTCGTCCTCGGCCCGGGCTGGCCCGGCGTGCTGCTCCACGAAGCAGTCGGCCACGGCCTCGAAGCCGACTTCAACCGCAAGAAGACTTCCGCATTCGCCGGGCTTATCGGCCAGCAGGTTGCGTCGTCGAAAGTAACGGTCGTCGACAACGGGACCATGCCCGGCCGCCGCGGTTCTCTCAACGTCGACGACGAGGGCAACCCCACGCAGGAAACTGTCCTGATCGAAAACGGCATCCTGCGCACGTACCTCTCCGACAAGCTCAGTTCCCGCCTGATGCACATGCCCAACACCGGCAGCGGCCGCCGCGAAAGCTATCAGGCCATCCCCATGCCGCGCATGACCAACACCTACATGCTCTCCGGCGACGACGACCCCGCGGACATCCTCAAAAGCGTCAAACGCGGTCTCTACGCTGTGAACTTCGGCGGCGGCTCGGTCGACATCACCAACGGAAAATTCGTCTTCACCACCAGCGAGGCTTACCTCATCGAAGACGGCGTCGTAACCGCTCCAGTCAAGGGCGCAACGCTGATCGGCAACGGGCCCGAGGCGCTGAAATATGTGTCTATGGTTGGGAACGATCTGGCGCTGGATGAAGGCATCGGCACCTGCGGCAAAAATGGGCAGAGTGTGCCTGTCGGCGTCGGCATGCCGACAGTAAAGCTGGACAAAATGACCGTCGGCGGTACCGGGCGCTAAACGTCTGACAACGACATAAGCGTAGAATCAATACAGTAACCTACGCACCCACCTCCAACCGTCGCAAGAAGGGCCCCATGGCAAGCAAAGCAGCAATAGTCGAAGAAAAGATTTACGAGTGCGAAGTAAAGCGCAGGCGTGTTCGCGCCGCTGGCGGATATGAACCGTTCTGGAAGGTAAAGACCGTCGCCGAAGCGCTTATCGACGGAGACACCGAGTTCCGCTGCAAGCATTGCCACGGCGAAGTGAAGCTGCACAAGCGCGCCGCGACCCAGGGCGGCGGATCGCACGTCACGCACAAATCCAAGTCCGACTCCGAGCACTGCTGCGATGCGATCCGCCTCCTCTCCGCCACCAACGGGCAGGAACTGCGCGTCTCCAGCCGCCCCGTTCACTAAAAACTGTAGGCGGGAATGGCGCTCGACACACAGACAGCCCAGACCTCGAAGCTGCGCCTCCTCGCTGAGGAGGTCGTCGCGCGTGCCCTCCGCGCAGGTGCGACGGATGCCGAAGCTGTCGGCTTCGAGAGCGAAGAGTTTGCCGTCAACGTCCGCCTCGGCCAGGTCGAGCAACTCACCGAGTCCGGCTCCGGCGCGCTCGGTCTGCGTGTATTTTTCGCGGCAAGCGCCCGCGGCTCTTCGGATGTCGCCGGGCAACGGACGGCCAGCACTTCCACCTCCGATCTCTCCCGCGACGGCATCGACCGCCTCATCTCCGGCGCAGTAGAACTCGCAAAAGTAACCGGCGCAGACCCCTTCGCCGGCCTCCCTGAGCGCGAAGAGTTCGGCTCGAACGACATCGACGCTCTCGCCCTCTACTTCGACGACGTGGACAGCATCCCCGCGGAGCAGCGCATCGAAATCGCCCGCAGTTGCGAGGCGGCGGCCATGGCTGTCGACCCCCGCATCCAGAATTCCTCGGGGGCGGATTTCGACGCGTCGTCTGCTCGCCGCGTCATGGTCAACTCCCGCGGTTTCTCGCACGAGTATCGCCGCAGCTACTGCGGCTTCTCCGTCACCCCCATCGCACAGGACGCCAGCGGCGCCATGCAGCGCGACTACTGGTACTCCAGCTCCCGCACCGCGCGTCTGCTGGACACCCCCGAAGCCGTGGGCCGCAAGGCCGCCGAGCGCGCGCTTCGCCGGCTCGGCGCGCGCCGCGTCCCCACGCAGCATTGCCCGGTCGTCTTCGCGCCCGAAATCGCGCGTGGCCTGATGGGCAACCTGCTCTCGGCAGCCGACGGCGATGCCATTTACCGCAGCGCCTCGATGTTCGCCGGCAAGCTCGGCGAGCAGGTCGCAGGCGAAAACATCACCATGATCGACGATGGCACGATGGTCTTCGACCACACCCTCGCGGACGGCTCAACGATGCGCGTCGGTGGCTTCGGCACCTCGCCTTTCGACGGCGATGGCCTGCCCACGCGCCGCACGGTGGTCATCGAAAAGGGCATCCTCAAAAACCTGATGCTCAACACCTACACCGCCCGCAAGCTCTCGATGCCATCCACTGGCAAAGCCTCGCGCGGCCTCGCGGGCGCTCCCGGAATCGGCGGCGGCAACTTCTTCCTCGAACCGGGCAGGGAAACGCCCGAGCAGATCATCGGCGCAGTCCCCAACGGCCTCTACGTCCTGCAAACGATGGGCTTCGGCGTCAATCTCGTCACCGGCGACTACTCCCAGGGCGCCAGCGGCCTCTGGATCGAGAACGGCGAACTCGCATACCCGGTTGAACAAATTACCATCGCCGGAAACCTGAAGGACATGTTCCGCAACGTTTCCGCCATCGGGAACGATCTCGAATTTCGCAGCGCAGGCGCGGTGCCGACGGTGCGGATTGAAGGCATGACGGTGGCTGGCGGCAGCTAAACAGGGCGGTCACTGTGGAAAGTTGGTCCCGCCAATCTCATTTGGAAATCCAGCACGTCTACATTTGTCATTCCGCAGCGCAGCGGAGGAATGACAAAGCCCAGACATCAGGCAGGCTGCTGTCGCGCGCGTGTCTCTTTCCGCCGTTTCCACCAATCTCCGATCATCCGCTGGCAGGGGTGCTCGATGAACTTGCGCGCGGCCAGCGCGAAGGCAATCACCACGATGTACGACACCCACGGATCGAAGCGAGCGAAGTGCAGCCGCTCCGGGAGATGATGGGTGTGTATCAGGATGAACGTGTTGAAGTGCAGCAGGTAGAGGCAGTAGGTCGCCGACCCGATCTCGACCAGCGGACGCCATGAAAAAATCGTCGTCACGAGGTGCGGCCCGCTGAGACCGATGATGATGGTCGCGAAGATCGGGGTCAGCAAGCCGCCGTGGATCATGATGTAGGGCAGGTGCTTGATCAGCAGGTAGAACGTACACCATCCCCACGCGAAACCCACCACGGCCACGGCCAGCCGCTGGTGCGAGGACAGCTTCAGGACGTTCTGGAGTTTACCCAGCACGATTCCGGCCATGAAGGTGCATAAGTAGGGAAGCGGCGTGTACTTGAGCCACTCCACCCACCAGCCGCCGGTGTAGCGGTCGGTATTCACCAGGTTCAGATGCACGTCCGCCAGGCCGATGGCGTGGGCCCACGGCGCGGCGATGGTGTGGGTGATGACGGTCGACAAGTGGTCGGGGTTCAGGGTGAGATAGATCATCTGCGGGACCAGTCCGCAGGACCAGAAGATGAGGATGAGCACAATCAGGCGCAGCGGCTTGCTCGGCCAGCGCACGCGCATCAGCAGCGGAAAGATGGCGTAGAGCGTCATCTCGCAGGAGAGCGTCCAGGCGACCGTGTTCCAGAACGTCGCCAGCGTGGGGAACCAGCCCTGCATCAGGATGATGGAGAGGAATGTACCCTCCCAGAAGTCTTTGGTCGAGCGCACCTGGTGCTCGACGCGCAGCATTTCCCAAAAGATAATCAGCGCGAAGAGATAGACCGGATAGAGCCGTGAGAGCCGCGCCACCCAGAAGTCGGAAAGCTTCAGCCGTGCCGGGCGGTCGAGGTAGTTGTAGGCCAGGATGTAGCCGGAGATCAGGAAGAAGAAACTGACGAAAACGTAGCCGTTATCGATGATCGGATAGAACCAGCCCAGCCCCGACGGCGTGAAGTGGAACATGAGGATGGAAACGGCCAGCAGCGTCCGTATGCCGGTGAGGGCAGGCAACGCCGGCTTGCGCTGGTACGCAGGCTGCAGGGCGGCAGCGGGTTCGCCGGTCGAGGTGGGTGCGGTTGCTTGCATTTACTGGCGTTGGATGCGGTGCGCGGGCAAAAGCGGGGCTTTAAATCAGCTCAGAGCTTGGAGGAATTGAGCTTAGAGGAAGAACAAGCAACGACAGAAGCAGGTCTTTCTCTTCCTCAGGATGACAATTTCGCGGTTGTCTTTCTTCTCCCTAAGCAGTGACGAGTGAGCCCAGCTTTTCGCCGCGCACCACGCGGGTAATATTTCCGGCTTCCCTCATGCTGAAGATGATCATGGGCAGGTTGTTGTCCTTGCACAGCGAGACGGCGGTCGTATCCATGACCTTGAGGCCGAGCTTGATGATCTCCATGTAGGTGATCTCGTCGAACTTGATGGCGTTGGCGTCCTTTTTGGGGTCGGCGGTGTAGATGCCGTCGACGCTGGTGGCCTTGAGCAGCACATCGGCGCCGATCTCCATGGCGCGCAGCGAAGCGGCCGTGTCGGTCGAAAAGAACGGGTTGCCGGTGCCGGCCGCGAAGATGACGATGCGGCCTTTTTCGAGGTGGCGGATGGCGCGGCGGCGGATGTAGGGCTCGGCGACCTGGTGCATCTGGATGGCGGACATGACACGGCAGAAGAGGCCGGTTTTTTCGATGGCGTCTTGAAGAGCTATGGCGTTGATGACGGTGGAGAGCATCCCCATATGGTCGGCGGCGACGCGGTCCATGTGGATGGCCTGCTCGGCGACGCCGCGGAAGAAGTTGCCGCCGCCGACGACGATGCCGATCTGGCAACCGGCGGCCGCGACTTCGGCGATTTCGACGGCAATTTTGTTGACGAAGACGGCATCGACGCCGAAACCCCGGCCCGCGGCCAATGCTTCTCCGGAAAGCTTGAGGAGGACACGCTTGTACATGCTTGGTTGAGTGTACAGGGGGAAGGCGGCCCGAGGCTCGTCCAGTTGTGGAAGTGGCGGCAGATGGGCGGGTGATGAGGGCCGGCTTCTGTGGAAAACCGGACCTTCGGGTTATGTCCAAAGTCATACCCCGCGTGCAAAAGAGTTGGCTTTGGGCATGGGCGTCGGAGATACGCTTTATGCATGCCGATCTATCGCCCCGATACGCAGACCGACCGCGTGCGGACACCGAACACGCTGGCCAACATCGTCGTCCTTACGGCGATCTACTTTACGTTCCGTCTGGCCTTCGATTTGATATGGCCTTCGAGCGACCGCAGCGAGAATTTGACCCGCTTCATGGTGTCGGGCATTGGGTGGTCGTTCCTCAGCGCGATCGTCACCGTGCTCTACGCGAAGCTGCAACTGCGGCAGTACGAGCTTTGGCTGGAGGACGACGCGGTCCGCGTGAAGAGCAAGTGGTTCGACCGCTCGGTGCGCAAGGGCGAAATCCGGACGGCGATCGAGCGCCGGGATGGGCTGCTGATTTCCAGCCGGGGGCGGGTTGGGCTGTTTTTCTGTGGCGGCGTGCGGGTGTCGAGGAAGCTGCCCGAATACGACCAGTTGCAGGACATGATCGAGAGCTGGAAAGCGCCAGGCATCGACGCTCGAAGCTAGAGCGGATTCTCTTTGGCGTCTCATCTGTGGATGCAATAGCGCGATAATTTGGTAAGGTGAAGGAACGGCGAATCGGGTTCGCTCGAGGACAAGCGATGGCGTCTCCAGTACCGCATCCAATTCCGTATCAGGGGAGCAAGCGGAGGCTTGCACGGGCCATCCTCAGCTACATTCCAAAGCATGGATTTCAGCGCCTCATCGAGCCTTTCGCTGGATCGGCCGCTGTCACTCTGGCTGCCGCTGAGCAAGAGCTTTTTACCGAGTACCTGCTAGGGGACGCTTTGATACCGCTGGCTCAGATATGGTCTGAAATCAAGCGAGATCCATCCTCGCTTGCCGATCAATATCAATTGCTTTGGGGGCGAGAACGCACTCAATCGATCAACGCCTACTATCAGATTCGCGATGAGTTCAACGTAGGCCGAGATCCTGCCAAGCTTTTGTTCCTTCTGGCCCGATGTGTGAAGAATGCTGTGCGGTTCAATCCCTCCGGCGACTTCAATCAATCGCCGGACAAACGCCGAAGTGGAACTTTGCCGGCGACCATGCGCAAGAACCTGATGCGGGCCCATCAACTGCTCGATGGAAGATGTGAGGTTGTTGGCGGGGACTTTTTCGATCTGATTGAGCGAAGCCGGCCCGGCGACTTCGTCTATCTCGACCCGCCGTATCAGGGAACGAGCGAAGGGCGAGACCGGCGTTATATCTCCGGCGTGAGCAGGAAACGGGTGATGGAGTGTTTGGACTTATTAAATGCCAGAGATGTTCCGTTCATCCTTAGCTACGACGGTTCTTGCGGCGGCACCTCGTATGGCGAGGCCCTGCCGAATGAAATGGCATCGCAGATTTTGCTGGACGTTGGGCGTTCCAGTCAGGCGACGCTGAACGGTGAACAGCATGCGACGGTGGAGTCTCTTTATCTTTCACCGCTCCTGGCACAGCATGACCAAGCGCTCACAAGGGAGCTCAGGGATTTCGAACCGCAAACTCTATTACGCCGGGAGGTTACTTCAGAAGTGTGGGCGAGCCGCTCCTTTTTTCCTTGAAGGATGACAAAGGTAGAGATGTGAAGGGTGTGCCGCAAGACCGAGGAACTTCCCAGCCCGCTTTGGCGTAGCATGTTGCGAAGGTTTAATTTCCGCGAGGACGATAAATGCAAAGCAGGATTGTTGGAACTACGATGCCGGTGCTGGAAGTGCTTCTGCAGCCGGGTGAACAACTGATCTCCGAAGCCGGCGAGTTGAGCTGGATGACGCAATCCATCACCATGAGCACGCACACCCAGATGGCGGGCGGCGGCGGATTTTTTGGCGCGTTGAAGCGCGTGGCCGGCGGCGGCACGCTGTTTATGACCGAGTACACGGCCTACGGCTCGCCCGGCGAAGTCGCGTTCTGCACCAAGGTCCCGGGACACATCCTTCCCGTCGAAATCGGCCCCGGGCATGAGTTCATGCTGCACCGCCACGGCTTTCTGTGCGCGACGCCGCAGGTGCAGCTCAGTGTCGGCTTCCAGCAATCGCTGGGCGCGGGCATCTTCGGCGGCGACGGCTTCCTGCTGCAGAAGGTCACCGGCATGGGCACCTGCTGGCTGGAGCTGAGCGGCGAAGTCGTCATCCGCGACCTTGCGCCGGGCGAAACGCTGCGCGTCCACCCCGGCCACGTCGGCGCATTCCAGGGCTCGGTCAGCTTCCAGATCACGACCATTCCGGGCATCAAGAACATGATCTTCGGCGGAGATGGCATCTTTATGGCTGCGCTGACCGGGCCGGGGCGCGTGTGGCTGCAGACTCTGCCTATCTCCAACCTCGCCCACCAGTTGCAGCAGTACATGCCGAGCCGCGGCGGCGAGCGGGTCAGAGACTTGGGAGCAGCCGGATTGGTTGGCGGGATCGTCGGATCGATGTTCGACAACAACCGCTGACGGCAAATATGCAGGACAACACGAAAGGCGCTCGCGACGCGGGCACCTTTTTTGCTGTCTTTCTTCCGAATTGTGTGGAGTGAGCGATTACCAATGTGGTACAAGTTGTGCGAGTATCGCCCCCGCAACGCTACTGCTTCAAAAAATCTTCAGGACGGGCTTCTTCACTGAGCCCGCGCAAAAAAGGATGCAGACCATGGATGAACAGCAACAGCCGTATGAGCCAGTACCTCCCTATCAACAGCCCCCGCAGTATCAACAACCGCCGCAGTATGCTGCGCAGCCACAAGCCGCCGGCGAGGGCCTGAGCGACAACGCCGCCGCGGCGATCGCCTATCTCACCATCATTCCGGCCATCATTTTCCTGGTTATGGAGCCGTACAACCGCAAGCCGTTCATCAAGTTCAACTGCTTTCAGTGCCTTGGTCTGGCGGTTGTCGGGTTCGTACTGGGATTCTTCAACATCATCCCGATCCTTGGACAGATCATCTTCCTCGTTGGAATGCTGGCGTTGATGGTGCTCTGGGTCATCTGCCTCATCAACGCGTCGCAGGGCAAGGTCTTCAAGGTTCCAGTGATCGGCAACTTCGCGGCCCAGCAAGCCGGTCTGTAGGCCGACGCGTTCCGAGTGCGCTTGCCATCGACACCGCGTTCACCTTCGGGGGAGCGTGGTGTCATTGTGCTGTCATTTCAACGGCGAAGGTCTGTCACCGACACCCGCGATTGAGTTAGACTCGCAGGCATGAAGAGACTCATTGGCAATTCGGTTCTGGTCCGCGCCGCGCTTACCGGGGCGCTTTCTTTCGGCGTGCTGGGCATGGTTTCCGCCACCGCCGGGGCGCAGGATTGGGCGAAGGCCAACCTCGCCAAAAGTCCGCGCCACGGTGAGTTTGTCACCATCACCGAAGCCGGCGGCCGCAAGCTGCAGGCCTGGGTCGTGTACCCCGAGGTCAAGGGCAAAGCGCCGGTCGTTGTAATGATCCACGAGATCTACGGGCAGACCGACTGGGCGCGCGAGATGGCCGACGAAGTCGCCGGGGCGGGCTACATCGTCGTCGAGCCGGACCTGCTCAGCGGCTTTGGCCCGGTTGCGCCAAACATCGGGCCCAGTTCCGCTCACCCCGCTCCGGGGATGGGTTGCGATCCAATGCCCTGCACAGCCAAGCAGACCGAGGACCATAGGCATATGCAGGCGGCTGCGGGCCCTGGAGCGGCCTTTGGGCCGGCTTCGCCGGGCGGAACGGCGGCGTTTCCCGACCAGAGTGCGGTGACCAGGGCTGTATCCAACCTTGACCCGAGCATCGTGACCGCGGACCTCGATGCCGCTGCCGATTACGGCAAGAAGCTGCCGGCGGCCAATGGGAAGCTGTTCGTCGCGGGCTTCTGCTGGGGCGGTGGCAAGTCGTTCGCGTTTGCCACGCACCGCAAGGACCTGAGCGGAGCGATGGTGTTCTACGGTTCTCCGCCGCCGGTGGAGGCCATGAAGGACATCAGCGCTCCCGTCTACGGTTTCTACGCGGGCAACGACGCGCGCATTTCGGCGACGGTTCCCGATACGACGACCGCGATGAAGGCGGCTGGCAAGACGTACGAGCCGGTGGTCTACGACGGCGCGGGACACGGCTTCATGCGCGCGGGCGAGGCTCCGGATGCGAGCGCGGCGAACGCCGCGGCGCGGGCCGCGGGCTTCCGGCGCCTGGTTGAGCTGCTCGGCGGCGTGCGGTAAGAGCAGAGTGTAGAGGATAGAGTGTAGAGCGTAGAGAGAACGGCTGTGGGGTTCCTCGCCAAACCGTGAAATGTGGTTTCGCAGTAAGCTGGGGCGATGCAGCGGCGAAAATTCCTCCAACTATCCGCGATGACCGGCGCAGCGGCGGCAAGCTCGCCCCTGCGGGCGTTCGCGAGCGGAGTTCCGCGGCCCAAGTTTCCCAGCGGCGACCCCAAGTGGGCTCGGACCTGGGATGCCGCGCTCGCCGTGCTCGCGGGCAACGTCAGGCGGGTTCCGAGGTACGACAAGCCGGTGCTGTTCGAGGGCGCGGTTTACCCCGGCGTATGGCTGGAGTGCGGGCCGATGGAAGGCCTGGTTTACGCCACGCTGGCGAAGTTCGTCCCTCCGCAAACTGGCCAACCAACACCGCTTGAGACTGCTCGCGCCAACCATATGGCCTTCTTCGCCCTGCAACACGAGGACGGTCAACTTCCCGCCAGCGTCAAGCTATCCGAAGTTGGTTACGGCCAGATCCAGATGGTCGTGCCGATCGCCGCAACCGCGTTCGAGCTCTCGCGGTTGACCAAGGATGAGGAGCTGCTCACGACCGCTTACACCGCGTGCAGCCGCTGGGACGCGTGGCTGCGGCGCTATCGCGATACCCGCAAGACCGGCCTCGTCGAGGGCTTCTGCACCTACGATACGGGACACGACAACTCGCCGCGCTGGGCGGGAATTCCTAACCGCTGTCCCGATGGGGACGCGCGCAAGTTCCCCGCGCTGCCTGGAATGCCGCGCATCTGCCCCGACCTTTCGGCGACGGTTTATGGCGGTCGCGTGGCGCTGGCCGCGATGGCCCGCGCGCTGGGCAAACGGGCCGAAGCCGACCACTGGGAGCATGATGCCGAGACGATCCGTCGCCTCATCGTCGCCAAACTCTACTCGCCTGCGGACGCTGCGTTCTACGACCTCGACACCGGCGGCAAGTTCATCCGCGTGCGCTCGGATGTGATCTCTCGCGTACTCGGCGAGCATGTGCTGAAGCTCGACGACGCTTCCGACCGCCGCATCTTCGAGGCTGTGTGGACGCGGCAGATGCACAACCCGAAGGCGTTCTGGGCGCCGTATCCGTTCCCGTCGATTGCGCTCAACGATCCGGCGTTTGTGCGTCCGATCCCGCGCAACAGTTGGGGCGGAGCGACGCAGGCGCTGACCGCTCTGCGCGCGCCGCGATGGATGGAGCACTACGGCAAGGCTGCCGCAATGCGGGTGCTGATGCAGGCGTGGGTCGAGGCCATCTCGCGGCACACGGAGTTTCGGCAGCAGATGGACCCGCTGACCGGCGACTTCACGCAGGCCGACCCAAGCGGCTACTCGCCGGCTGCGCTGGTGTACCTGGACTTCGTGCGGCGGCTGGGCGCGTAGCACCCAGCCCGCGAACGCTTAGCTGATTTTGTCGATGTGGATCGAGTCTCCCGTCAACTTGCCGTCGACGGTGATGGTCGTGCCGATGTGGTCCTTGATCGCGTCCGGGTTGTCGATCTTGTAGACCTTGCCGTCGACCACGAACATCGCCGGCTCGCCGCCCTTGAGGCAACGCTTGGCGCACTCGATATCGGCCTTGTCGTCGGCTTTGTGTTTCGTGGAGCACATTTTGTCGCTAACGAAGCCCTTGTAGGTTTCGCCGAATGCGGAGGCGGAGAACGTGAGGGCGAGAATCGCGGTTGCGATGATTTGCTTTTTCATGGGATTTCCTTTCGGGGGAATCATACGAGATTTTGCGGTTGGAAATGTCATCGGGTTGTAAACGGGGTCTGCGCGGTCGTGGCGGGGTCAGACGGTAATCATGACGACGGCGCAGGCTGCGACACCGATCCCCAGCCACTGGCGGCGCGCGAGGCGCTCGTGCAGCAGCCAGCCGGCGAGGACGATGGTGGAGGCCGGGTAGAGGGATGCGAGGACTGCGGCCACGTCCAGGCGTCCGGCGCGGGTGGCGGCGATGAAGAGGAGGTTGCCGGTGGTGTCGAGCGTGCCGGCGGCGAGCGCCCAGAGGACGGCTTTGCCGGTCATGTTGCCGGCGAACTCCCACCTTAGGCGCAAAGAACGCGCCGAAGATGGGTCACCCCGGCTGGTAGTGTCGCGCGACGCGAGGAAAAGGAACGTGAGGCCGCAGGTGATGAGGCTGCCGACGCGGGCCAGCGCCATGGGCATGAAGATGCCGAGCGGATTGGCCATGCGCAGCGCGACGAAGTAGACGCCGAAGCCGATGCCCGCGATGATTGCCAGCACCATCGTCGAGCGGGCGGCGTGTTGTTGCGAGGGACCCGCCGCGATCATCCAGATGGCGGTGGCGGCGAGCAGGAAACCGGCGATCCGCAGTGTGGTGGGAGCGCCTTCGACGGCCATCGAGACGAATGCCGGGATGGCGGCGGCGAGCAGGCCGCTGACCGCGGCGGAGGCTCCCATCGCTCCGCGCGACAGGGCCATATAGAAGCAGGTGAGTGAGACGCCTCCGCAGAAACCGGCAAGCAGACCCCAGGCGAGCAGGGCGCCGTGGGGCATGGGCTCGCGGCGCAGCAGGACGATGGCCAGCAGGACGGAGAAGCTCGAAATGTGGGACAGCATGACGACGCGGAGGGCGGAACCGATTTTTCCGCCCGCGGCGCCGACGCCCATGCCGCCGGAGAAGTCTGCGCCGCCCCAGAGCAGGGCGGCGGCCAGCGCCAGCAGCGCGTTGAGGTGAATCATCTAGACGAGTCTACGGTATAGCGGTGGGCGTAACCGGGGGAGGAGGCTGGGGAGTGTTGGGGCGCGGCCAGTAGCCGTCCTTGGCGATGATGGTGAGACCCGGGCGCGAGACTCGAACATCGAGCTTGCGGTACTTGCCGTCGAGCATGGGCTCGTGGCTGTAGTAGCCGATGGTGTACTGGTTGCGGGCCTCGGCGGTGATCTTGCCGAAGCTGGCTTCGATGCCCTTTTGGCGGAACTCGGAGTCGAGCTGGCCGGCGGTGGCGGAGGTGTAGCGCGGCAGGGCGTTGTCGCGCATCATCAAGGGGATGTGGATGCGGTCGAGGAAGCCGAGGCCGTATAGCGAGGAATCGCCTACCAGTGTCCCCCAGACGGAGACGTTGTTGGTGAGGCAATATTTGATGACTTCTTTCTCGCTGGCTGTGCTGCCGTTTTCCTTGCCGTCGGAGATGACGTAGACGATGCGGCGGCGGCCCTTGCCCGCGCGCGCGGTTTCGCGGGCGGCATCGAGGATGGCGTCGTTGAGGGTGTGGAATTCCTTGGGAGCGGTCTCGAAGTTGGATTGGTTGCCGCGGTGCCCGCTGGTATCGTCGGTGACGGCCATGCCGTTCTTGTTGATGCTTTGGGACATCGGACCGCCGAGCGGCATGATCGGGTCGCGGCCGTGGCCCTTGGAGCGGTCGAGCATGATGCCAAGGCGCGGGCCCTGCGCGGCGGTGAAGGCGGTCTGTTCCTTGACGCCATTGTTGTAGGTAAAAACGGCGACCTCGTCGTAGGGGGCGAAGGCGCCCTGCAGGGCGGCGAGAGAGGCGTTGATCTTCTGCATCGTGTCGTAGGTGACGCTCTGGTCGATTACCAGAGCGACTGAGAGCGGGAACGGGTCGGTGGTGAAGACAGACATGTGCTGACGGACGTTATTCTCATAGACGCGGACCTCGCGGGCGGGGATTCCGGGAACGAGCTGTCCCTTGGAGTCCTTGACGATGAACGGGACTTCGACGAGATTGACGTTGGTTTGCAACGTAAAGGCGTGCGCGCTCTTGTCGGGCGGCGGCCCCTGGTCCTCGTCCGGCTCCTGCGCGACGGCGGGGGCGGGCGCGGGAGCAGCCTGTTCAGAGGGAGCGGGGGCCGTGATGGCCGCGCCGATCGGGGTGATGGTCTTGAGGTTGGGGAGGGTCTGCGGGCGCGGGGCGTCGGGGATGTCCTGCTTTTGCTGGGCGGGCGCCTGCGTCTGCGGCTGGGCGGTTATTGCCACCGGTGATGCCGCGAGTAGCAGCGCTGCTGTCCAAATCATGCTCTTGCCGTACACCATCCGCACTCCCTCTTCCCTGGTTGCTGCCCGGACCTGCCGGAGCGCGCAAACCGCACCTCACGAGACTATCAGCGTGGGGGCCATTATGGTCAGACGCACGCGACCCCCTGAACGTTGCGCTCATTGTTTGACGGGCGGGGGTATGTCGTCCGAATGTGCGATTTCGTCGTCTAATGGGACATGCGAATCGTGCGCCCGAACCTTGTCCCGATCCTGGCCGTGGCCCTGCTGCTGCCGTGCTGTGCCGCGTTGCGCGCCCAGTGCGCTCCTGAGCCCGGCGGCCCGCCGCCCCAAAGCACCGCTCCTGAAGAGGCGCCGAAGATGCACGACACGCAGACGCTGAAGGTGAACGTCAACCTGGTAAACGTATATTTTTCGGTGCGCGACAAGTCGGGCTTTCTGACCGGGCTGAAGAAGGACGCTTGCACGATTTACGAGGACAAGGAGCCGCAGACGCTCAAAAATTTCACGCAGGAAAAGAACCTGCCGCTGACGATCGGCATCCTGCTGGACACCAGCGGCAGCCAGGAGAATGTGCTTCCGCTGGAACAGGACTCGGGAGCGCGATTTTTGAAGGAAGTGCTGACGCCGAAGGATGAGGCGTTTTTGATTTCGTTCGATGTGAATGTGGACCTGCTGGCCGACTACACCAACAATGCGGGCGAGCTGAAACGGGCGATCAATAAGGCGACGATCAATGCGGGGAGTTCGAGCGCCGGGATTCCGGGGATTGGGGGCGGGCCGGTGCCGATCAGCAACCCGCGCGGCACGCTGCTGTTCGACGCGGTGGCGCTGGCGTCGAACGAGAAGCTGCGGCGAGAGGCGGGGCGGAAGGTGCTGATCCTGCTGACCGACGGCGGCGACCAGGGGTCGACCGAGACGGTCAAGAGCGCGGTGGAGGCGGCGCAGAAGGCGAATGCGATTATTTACGTGATCTTGATTGCGGACCAAGGGTTTGGCGGGTTTGGGAATATCACGTTCGGCAGCCCGGTGGGCGATATGGAGAAACTGGCCGGCGATACGGGCGGGCGGGTGATCAATGTCGGCAACAACGGGCGCAAGCTGGAAGAGGCATTCGACCAGATCCAGGATGAGCTGCGGACGCAGTATCTGGCTAGCTATACGCCGAAGAATACCGAGGCGGATGGGAAGTTTCGCAAGCTGGATTACGACTGCGGGAAGGGCAGGAAGATCGAGGCGCGCAAGGGGTATTACGCGATTGCGGGGGATGCGGATACGCAGTAGCGAGACACGTATACTTGCGTCGTGCGCATAGTGCTGGACACGGTCGTCGTTGTCTCGGCTGGTCGAGCGAAGACCGGTGCCTCAGCGGAACTGGTACGACGAGCTCTCAATAGAGATTTCGACCTTCTTCTTTCGGCGCCTCTTGTCCTGGAGTACGAGGCTGTTCTCAAGCGTGCATCGCATCTGCAAGCTTCCGGTTACAGTCTCGATGATGTGGATACGTTGCTCCTCAGGTTGTGTGAACTATCCATCAAAGTAACTTTAGGACACTTCCGGCGGCCCGCCACATCCGACCCCGGAGACGAACACGTTCTGAACCTTGCATGGCGCGGGCGGGCGGACTTGTTGGTCACCTATAACCTCCGCCACTTTCAGCCTGGAGCGATGGAGTTAGGCGTAAAATGTATTTCACCACGAGATGCGCTTAGCCATCTGGAGGCCCTCAATGCCACAAACGCTCCAAGTTAGCGATGCTGCCGCTGAAGAGATAAGAGAATACGCATCCTCGGTCGGCATGGATCCGGACGTCATGGCGGAAGAAGCATTGACCGCGGGGCTGGCGACGCTGCGCAGACTGCGGTTTTTTGAGCCGAGAAACATCCATGCGGACGTCTCCGATGCGCTGGAGATATTGAGCCGCGGAGGAAACGAACCTCCGATACCTGGCGATGAGCTTCCCGAAGGGTATATCCCATTCGAGCAGCGTAGCCGCGCATAAGGCGGGAACCCGGTCAGGCCGGGCGCACGTATACTTCGCGGGTGCGGCTTATTTTGGACACAAGCGTCGTTACCTCCTCCGCGAGAAGCTTCACCGGAGCGTCGAGGATACTGATTGATGCCGCTCTTGCTCGTGATTTCGAGATTTTGCTTTCTGTCCCTTTGACCTTGGAGTATGAGGACGTTTTGACGCGCCCCGCTCAGTTGGAGCAGTCAGGATTTACCTTCGAGCGGGCAGAACAGCTTGTCGCCGCCCTCATCCGCGTGTCGATCCAGATTGAACTGGGCGTATACACTGGACCGCTTTCCTCCGATGCCGGAGATAATCATGTTCTTAACCTTGCACAAACCGGGCGAGCCGATGCCGTGGTAACCCACAACGTGCGCCATTTCGCGGGTCCGCTTCGGACACTCGGAGTAGACTTGTACACACCAGGTGAGGCGCTGCGCCTCCTGAGGTTATAGGATGTCCGCTTCATCGCAGATCGAGATTGGGAGCATGGCCGCGGAACAAATACGCGAATTGGCAGTTGCGCTCAATCGAACGCCGGAACAGATGGCGGATGAGGTCGTGTCCAATGGGCTCCACGCCATGCGCCGATTCGCTTACCTCAAGAAACTTTCGGAGACAGTGGACGTGGAAAAGGTTCGCCTGAGTCTGCGCGATGTTGGCAGAGACAACCCTCCCGATCCTGGCGACGAACTCCCCGACGACCTGAAATATCTGCTGGACAGACGCTGACTTAGGCGTCCATCGCTCCTGAATACACGGCCATGCCGGCGACGGCGTCTACGCCCATGGCGTCGAGGGCGTCTACTTCGGCGCGGGCTTTTATGCCTCCCGCGACGATGAGTTGGCGGGCGGTGGTGCTGCGGAGGATGGCGGCGACGTTCATGGGGAAACCCTGCATGGTGCCCTCCGTGTCGACGTGGGTGTAGAGGAAGGCGGCGCAGAAGTCTTCGAGCCAGGTGATGGCTTCCTCGGGGGTGAGGTCGACGGAGTCTTTCCAGCCGCTGGTGGCAACGCGGCCGTTTTTGGTGTCGACCGAGAAGCAGAGCGCGTCTTCGCCGAGGGCCTTTTTTAGGGATGCCGCGAAGGTTTTGTCGACGCCTTGTTCGTTGAAGAGGGATGAGCCGTAGATGACGCGTTTGGCGCCGGCGTCGAGGAGGCGCTGGCCGTCTTCGGGGGAGCGGAGGCCGCCGCCGACCTGGCAGGGGAGACGCTTGCAGATCATCTCGATGAGGGTGGTGTTCGAGCCCTGACGCATGGCGGCGTCGAGGTCGATTAATTGCACCAGCGGATACTTCGAGAAACGGTCGATCCAGTAGTCGAAGTCGTCGAAGGCGAGCTTGAGTTTTTCGCCCCGGACGAGTTGGACGATCTGGCCGTTCATGAGGTCAATCGATGGAATTAACACGTGTTCTCCATGAATTCTTGCGGACTCGTACCGCCCATCGCACGACGACTATGAGTAAGGCAAAGAGTGTGCAGTTGATAAGCATCGTGATGACAGAGATGAAGACTTCGTCACCAATGGCTGTGCCGATGATTTTCCGTCCGTGAATCATCCAGTCAAGTATGACTGCCGTTGGGCCGCCAGGTACCAAAGCGAGAATCGCCAGCCGTCCGAAATGATGGCGATAGTGCGAAGGAAGCGGATAAAACAAATGGAAGAGTCCGATGGCTTGCAAGGCGAGGTAAGGCCACCACCATCGAGATTTCAGGCGCGCTAGCATGGCAGCCTCATGGGGACGCCGGCGGCGGCTATTTCGGCTTTGAGGGCGCGGGAGTCGGTGATGCCGAAGTGGAAGATGCTGGCGGCCAGGGCGGCGTCGGCTTTGCCGGTTAGGAAGACTTCGGCGAAATGCGCCGCCGAGCCCGCGCCGCCGCTCGCGATGACGGGGATCTGGACGGCCTCGGAGACGCGGCGGGTGAGTTCGCAGTCGAAGCCGTTGCGCATGCCGTCGGTGTCCATGCTGGTGAGGAGGATTTCGCCGGCGCCGCGCTGCTCGGCTTCGCGGGCCCACTCGATGACCCGGCGGCCGGTGGAGATGCGGCCTCCCGAGACGAAGACTTCGGCGTCGCCGACAGGGTCTTGCGAGGTGGTGGAACGACGCGCGTCGATGGCGACGATGACGGCTTGCGCGCCGAAGCTGCTGCCGATTTCGGCGATGAGTTCGGGGCGGGCGATGGCCGAGGAGTTGATGCTGACCTTGTCGGCTCCGGCGTTGAAGACGGCGGCTGCGTCTTCGGCGGAGCGGATGCCTCCGCCGACAGTGAAGGGGACGAAGAGGCTGGCGGCGGTGCGCTTGACGGTGTCGAGGAGCGTGCCGCGGCCTTCGTGGGTGGCGGTGATGTCGAGCAGGACGATTTCGTCCGCGCCGGCGGCGGCGTGGCGGTGGGCGAGTTCGGCGGGGTCGCCGGCGTCGATGATGTCCAAGAACTGGATGCCCTTGACGACGCGTCCGGCGCGGACGTCGAGACAAGCGATGATGCGTTTGGTTAACACTTGAACTGTCTCTCCATAGGAGCGACTGTGCGCAACGAGTCTAGAAGCTCTTCAGAAAGCACGCGTTTAGGGATGTAATAGAACATTCGTTCATTGACGAGCAGGAGAAATGTTCGCTCGTCTTCCGCAACGCGAAGGATCGCGGACCAGAAGAAACGTGCTTCACTGTTTCCTTGTCTGAGTATTGAAATGTGCTCGTCGTCAAATGTTACCGTGATGGGCAGCGTGATTGAAGGAGGGGTGACCATCTTGTCCCAACTTTTACGTATGGCGCGTTGCTGTTGCCATGGAACCACGAACAGAATGCAGAGTGCTCCAAAAGCCAGCCCTATTACCGCCGGGGAATAACTGGATCTGGGATTCATCACAATAGAAATGATGCACGCAAGAAGCCAGAGCAGGGCGAAGAAGCGGATTCTCTTCATTGAGTTTGCTTGCTTTTTGCAAATGCGTTTAAACAGCGCATAGCCGTTGTCAAAGTCTTCAAAGGTTGCGTCGTAGGAAACTGTCTGTGGTGTCATCGCTAAAGCTCCAGAAAGTTCTTTAGGACGCGGAGGCCGGTGGCGGCGGATTTTTCGGGGTGGAATTGGACACCCATGACGTTGTCGCGCTCGACGGCGGCAGTGAAGGCTCCGCCGTAGAGCGTGGCGGCGGCGGTGTCCGCGGAGATGGGGGCGCGCCAGGAGTGGGTGAAGTACACGAAACTGCCCGGGTCGATGCCGCGGAGCAGGCGCGAGCCGGGGCGGAGGTTTTCAAGGGAGTTCCACCCGACGTGCGGAGACTTCAGATCCGCACCTTCGAACGTCGCGGGAAATCGCTCGCACTGGCCGGCGAAGTGGGCGAGGCCGGGGGTGTCGGGGGCTTCGGTTGATCCTTCGTAGAGCCACTGCAGGCCGACGCAGATGCCGAGGAATGGCGTGCCGGCGGCGACGGCTTCGCGGGTGGCTTGAGTGAGGCCGAGGTCGGTGAGGAGTTGGGTGGCGTGGAAATGCCCGACGCCGGGGAGGACGATTTTGTCGGCGCGGAGGACGTCGTCGGGGGATTGCGTGATGACGATGTCGTCGAGCTGGCCGGCTTCGGCGCGGAGGTAGCGGAGCGTTTTGACGACGCTGGTGAGGTTGCCCGCTCTGTAGTCGATGATGGCGATCATTTGGCGGTCTGTTCCCACACTTTCTTTGAAGCTGGGCGGGTAAAGCGCGCAATCTGCGTGAAGACGGGTATGCAGAGATACACCGCGAAGTTACGTAGATTCTCGTGAAGATTTCTAGAGCCTTGCGGTCCCACAAAGAGCACATATCCAAACCACAGACTAAGTATCCAAAGTCCGAATATTCCCTGTGGCCCCCGCAAAAAGGCCACGCAAAAAACCGGCAGTGTAAGTATCGGTGCGCCGTAGATCAGCCAAGGATGGCTTACAACCTCGTGATGATTAGTTCCTACGTAAAACGCGAAGAGGCAAATTCCGATAACGGTGACTATGGTCGACAGGATCCCTGAGACAAAGAAACACAAGGCCGAGATGTCGCTGCGTGCCACCATGATTATTAGAGCAGTCCCTTGGTGCTCGGCAGCAGTTCCCTCATGCGTTCGTCGCGGGAGCAGGCTCCGCGCATGGCGCGGGCGAAGGCTTTGAAGATGGCTTCGATCTTGTGGTGGTTGCTGCGGCCGTACATGGTCTTGACGTGGACGTTGGCCTTGGCGCCGCGGGCGAAGCCGTCGAAGAAGTCGGCGACGAGTTCGGTTTGGAGGTCGCCGACGACGGGGACCGTGACTTGATCGTCGACCACGTAGGCGACGCGGCCGGAGAGGTCGACCGCGCAGACGGCGAGGGTTTCGTCCATCGCCATGATGAAATATCCGGCCCTGAGTATGCCTTTCTTATCGCCCAGCGCGTCGGCGAAGGCTTCGCCCAGGGCGATGCCGACGTCTTCGACGGTGTGGTGCTGGTCGACGTCTAGATCGCCTACACATTTGAGAGTGAGGTCGAACCCGCCGTGGCGGGTGAAGAGTTCCAGCATGTGGTCGAAGAAGCGGATGCCGGTGGAGACCGTGTAGGCGCCCTGGCCGTCGATGTTGAGGCGGAGGGAGATTTTGGTTTCGGTGGTGTTGCGGGTGATGGTGCCGATGCGGGCGTCGGTCGGTGGGGTGGCGCCGAGTTCGGTGACGATGTCGGACATAGTTCGACTCCTGTGGTGCCGGGGCTAAAGCCCTGCGTAGCGGTTACGCGATTACCGCGGGCTGAAGCCCGCTGCTACTCCGAAAGGCACGATGCGGTTTATTGTTGCTGCTTCTTCAGCTTCACGAACTCTACTACCGTGATGACGAGGGCGATGATGACGCAGCCGATCCAGCCCAGCAGCAGGCGCGGGTGCGATTTGAGCAAAATCGGCCCGGCGGCGCTTATGCATGCCACCGCCGCGGCCAGTACCACGACTTTCTTTCTTTGCGGATTGACCTCACTCATACTCATTCACTCCTTCCGACGCGCCGTGCGCGAGCGCCGATTCGCTGGGCGTCCAGTTGATTTCGGCGAGGGAGGCGCGGAGGGCGGCGATGCCGCGGGTTACGTGGTCTTCGACGCCGATGGTGATGCGGACGTAGCCGTCGCAGCCGGGGTCGGCGGAGCGGTCGCGGAGCAGGACGCCGTGGGCACGCATGGCGGCGACGAGTTCTTTGTGGCGCGGGCCGATGTCCATCAGGACGAAGTTGGCGGCGGACTTCCAGTGGCGGACGCCGAGTTCGTCAAGCGCGGCCTCGACGCGGTCGCGTCCGGCGTGAACCTGGGAGACGTACCACTGCAGGTAGTCTTCGTCGGCGAGGGCTTCGGGGAGGACGGCGAGGGCGACTCCGTTGACGTTGTAGGGCGAACTGACTTTATGCAGGAAGCCGATGAGGCGGGCGTCTCCGGCCAACATGCCGACGCGGAGATTGGCGAGGCCGTAGGCTTTCGAGAAGGTCCGCGCGACGAGCAGGTTGGGGATTTTGCCGGCGTCGCCTATCGTGGTTTCGCCGTGGAAGTGGAAGTAGGCTTCGTCGACCATGAGGACGGCTTGTGGTGCTGCGGCGGCGATGGCGAGGAGGTGCTCGCGGCTGACGGTTGCGCCGGTTGGGTTGTTGGGCGAGGCGACGATGATGAGCTTGGTGCGGGGCCTGATGGCTGCGAGGAAACGTTCGAAGGGGAATGCGAGGGTGTCGTCGGCCTGGACGCGGCGCAAGCCGCTGGTCATCATGCTGATGGAGACGTCGTACATGAAGAAGCTGGGGGTGCAGACCAGGGCTTCGTCGCCCTCGTCGAGGAAGGCGCAGGCGAGCAGGTGGATGGCTTCGTCGACGCCGTTGGTGAGCATCACCTGCTCGGGTGCGAGGCCGAAGTGGGCGGCGACGATGCGCTCGGTGGGCTGGCGCTCGGGGTAGATGGTGAGGCCTTCGGAGGTGAGCTTTTGCAGCGCCGCGAAGACGCGCGGGCTGGGGGCGAAGGTGTTCTCGTTGAAGTCGAGGCGCAGGGCGTGGCGGCCGGCGAGGGGTGGATGGTATTCGGGCATCGCGAGGACGGCTTTGCGGGGTTGGGGGATGGTGGTGATCGGTGTTTTGGCGATGGCGTTCATTTTCTCCAACCTTCGGTTTTCGTGGCTATCTATTCTTGACACGACCTCGCAAGTAATCTGGGAACCACAGACGTAAAATTCAGAACGCCGCGCCTCATCGGGTGTCCGTGGGCACTCGTCTTGATCGAACACAACCCAGACAAGGCCATCCAGTACTTGGATGTGCAGGCCATCACTCAATACCGTGTAATCGTAGTTAGGCTTCTGCAAAAAACGAAATTCTGTAACCCCATTTACTCGAAGAACGACCCTAAACCACGCTCTATGATTGGAGGTGATTACCTCTCCTGCACGGAGCGTGACTTCGGCCACGCCCTCGTGGCCCCGTTCTTGATACGAAACCGACATCGAATCCACCACCGCGTCGTAGAAGCTGCCGAAGCGCACCATAGCAGCATTAGCGCTCTGAATATCCATGTCCATTTCCTCGTGTTGCGTTGCGTGGGCGTTGTTGGTCCCGGATAAATCTATAGGTCGGGCCTGCAGCCCTCTAACGCTTTACGCTTGTTTACCTAGGGCTTCGCCCTAGGCTGGTATGGGGCGCGCTTTCAGCGCTTGGTGCGGTGGTGTCTGTAATCGTTTTGCGCTCCATGGTGGTAGTCATTCGGCTAACGCATTCTTACGCGGACGCTTTCGGCGTGGGCGGTTAGGCCTTCTGCTTCGGCGAGGGCGATGGCGTGGGGGCCGACTTCGCGGAGGGCGTCGCGGGTGTACTGCTGGACGGTGATAATTTTTACGAAGTCGAGCACGCTGAGGCCGCCGCGGATGCGTCCGTTGCGGCCTGTGGGGAGGACGTGGTTCGGCCCCGAGATGTAGTCGCCCATGGACTGCGGCGTGTGGTGGCCGATGAAGACCGAGCCCGCGTTCTTTACCCAGCGGAGATCGGCTCCGGCGTCCACGGTGAGGTGCTCGGGGGCGAGGCGGTTGGTGAGGGCTTGTGCGTCTGCCACTGTCTCGGTGATGAAGATGAAGCCTTGTGCGGCGATCGACTCTTCGGCGATGGCGTTACCCTGGGACTGGCGCTGGACTTCGAGGGCGACCGCGTCGGCGAGGTCTGCGTTGGTGGTGATGAGGATGGCGAGGGCTTCAGGGTCGTGCTCGGCTTGGGCTACCAGGTCGGCGGCGATGCCGATGGGGTCGCCGTACTCGCTGGTGACGACGATTTCGGTGGGGCCGGCGGGCATGTCGATGCCGGTGTCGTGGGAGACGGCGATCTTGGCGGCGGTGACGTAGAGGTTGCCGGGGCCGACAATTTTGGCTACAGGTTCGATTGTCTCCGTGCCATACGCCAGCGCGGCGATGGCCTGTGCTCCACCGATCCGGTAGAACTCGGTGACGCCGGCGAGGTGCGCGGCGGCGAGGGTTTCCTGCGCAGGTTTCGGTGAGCAGACGACGATGCGCTCTACACCTGCGACTTGCGCGGGGGTTGTCGTCATGAGGAGCGTGGAGGGCAGAGGGTAGCGGCCGCCGGGGACGTAGCAGCCCACCGAGCCGAGGGGGCGGACGATCTGGCCGACTTCCATGCCGTCGAGGGGGCGGAGGCTCCAGGCTTTGGGGAGTTGGCGCTCGGCGAAGAGGCGGATGTTGGCCTGCGCGAGACGGAGGGCGGCTTTGAGTTCTTCGCTTATGGCGTCCCATGCGTCGCGCATTTCTTCGGGGGTGACGAGCAGCGGCTGGTCGGCGAGTTCGTCGAGGCGGACGGCGATTTCGCGGAGGGCGGAGTCGCCGCGTTCACGCACGTCGGCGAGGATGGTGCGGACGGTGGTGTCGACGCGGGCGGTGTTGATGGCGCCGCGCTGCTCCAACTGCTGGATGGCGGCGTCTGCGCGGGATTTTGTTTCGCCGAAGGTTTTGAGGAGCTTCATTTGTGGCTGTGGTTCTCCGGGGCTAAAGCCCTTTTATTTTGTTCGTGCGTACCGCGGGCTGAACAGGCTGCGGAAGAACTCGTTATTTTCGTTCGTGAAGTTCTCGCGGGGATAATTCTCGTCGATTTGGCTTGTTTTGGCTGTTTTTTTTTGTTATTTTGCGTT
>Ga0207933_1000191_pt1 | contig 64477 bp, 44 predicted proteins | sample NGESurdeep092012_4_FD_184488 | JGI IMG/M metagenome (GOLD analysis project Ga0207933, IMG submission 184488) | Arctic peat soil microbial communities from Barrow, Alaska - NGEE Surface sample F53-3 deep-092012 (SPAdes) | ecosystem: Environmental > Terrestrial > Soil > Wetlands > Peat ...
ACTGAAGAGAGCCTTGAAGAAATAAAAAAGATACTGGAGGTAAATACTAAAATGGCTTTCATCACAGCAGGTATGGGTGGTGGAACAGGAACAGGAGGCGCACCGATCATAGCAAAGATTTGTAAAGACCTTGGTATTTTGACAGTTGGGATCGTTACGACTCCTTTTGCGTATGAAGGTAAAAAGAGAATTGCGCAAGCACAGGATGGTATCAATAAATTGAAAGAACATGTAGATACTCTTTTGGTAATCAGCAATGATAAATTGAGGCACCAGTTTGGCAACCTCACCATGAAAGCAGCCTTTGCAAAAGCAGATAATGTGTTGGCAACAGCGGCAAAGTGTATTACAGACGTGATCAACAGTACCGGACAGATCAATGTGGATTTCGCAGATGTATGTACAGTGATGAAAAATGGTGGTGTGGCTATTCTTGGAAGTGCTGAATGCGAAGGCGAAAGCCGGGCTCAGAAAGCTATTGAGCAAGCATTAAACTCTCCATTATTGAACGATAATGATATCCGTGGCGCTAAATGGATTTTGATCAATATTAATTCCGCAGAGGGCGAATCAGAATTTACTATGGATGAAGTAGAAACCATCCAAAATTATTTGCTTAGCCAGGCAGGAGAAGACTCTGATGTAATTCTTGGTTTAGGCTATGACAACACCCTGGAAAATAAAATAGGAATTACGTTGATAGCTACAGGATTCGAACATAAAGAACCGTTTGATAAAAAGGAAGAGGTAACGATTCCTGCAAAAAAAGAAAAAGAAAAAGTCGTGGTGGTTCTTCAACCGGAAGCAAAGAAGAAGATCAACGAACCGCTTTTTTTGTTTGACGAAAAAAATAAAAACATTGTTGATAAAGAAGACACCTTTATTGATGATAAAACTTCGGGAAAAAGCGATGTTGCACAAAATGAGCTTAGGAATTTGAATGATGATGAAGTATTTAATGTGTTACACATAGAAGAAGAAAAGTCCATGTCGCCAAGTATAGTAGAAACCTCTGACGTCTCTACCGTAGATTTACCGGTGGAACATCGTGGAAATACTGTTGATAAATCTTCTGAGACTGTTATCTATTTCGAATTATCTTCGGATCACAATTCAACTCCTCCGAAAGCTAACTGTAATCAGCAGAATAATGCTGAAGACTTAGAGCAAAAGAAACAAAAACAAAAAGATAATAAAGACGCTAGCACCGCCCCAACGTCAGGCGGTTATTTGGCCAAACCGAAGCAAATTTATGCAGAAGAGAGGCCAAAACCCGAATCCGAAACTCTTGATAAACCAACCCCATTGCCAATTTCTGAACGGGAAGACGAGCCCGCGCAAGAAATGCAACTGGTGGTGAAAAATTCCAATGATGCGGTGGAGGAAACACAGGAAAAGAAAGTACACCAAACAATGCCTATCATGATGTCTGATGTTGAGGAGCCGCCGATGGTGGACGAAACAGAAGAATTAAAGCGCAGGGCTATGGATCGTATTGCGAAGTTGAGGAATCTCTCTTTTAACGTAAACGCTGCTGATCCTAACAATGAGTTTGAGTCTGTTCCCGCTTACCTTCGCCGCAATATGGAATTGCACAATTCCATTGCGGACGTAGAAAGTTTTTATAGCAATTATACAGTAAAATCAGACGAAAATAATAAGGCCGAGATAAGTACCATCAATACATTTTTAGATGGCGAAAAACCTGATTAGGCATTCATTATTTGGCGAGTAAAGATATACGCAAATGAAAATCGCATTTATTTGTTTATTTACTGTTTGTAAAAAGTAAAACTTCGTTGTTGTGAGTGCTATTTTTGTTTTAATCCCCGGAGACCAAAAGGTTAGCCGGGGTTTTTTCATGAGGGCATTGCCAACGCAGTTTATGAAAAATAGAAAAGATGATTTTTTGCTGGCTTACTGTGGTATATAAATGTTGCTAAAAATTCCGGGAATGGGTGATTTGGAAATATCTTCTTATTCATTTTCTTCAATCCAGCTTGCTTTATATTTTATAAGCGCTGCTTCCATCTGATCATAAATTTTCTGTTTCAAAAATGGTACATCTTTTAATGTTAGCCCTTCAGTAGAGGTTAGCGGAAGATAAACACTGCGGCATTTTCCGGGGTTTAGGGAAAAAATAGTATTATAATTCAATCTGTCATAAGTGTCTAAAAACAGTATTGGACGGATGGGCTTTTGTGTTTCAATGGCAATTTTAAAAGCGCCGTTATAAAAACTTTTTAAGGGATGGTGTGTCTTGTTGAATGTGCCTTCGGGACAAATGAATACAGAAATTTTCTTTTGTATAAATTTAATAAGGCTTTTAATACTTTTAGAACGAGCTCCTACGCTTTCACGATTCACCGTCACCGCTCCCCGTTTATAAATAGAACCAAAGATGGGTATCTTATTCATTTCAGCTTTTCCGAGGATTCGCATATGCTGCCCTCTTACTACTTTCATCATCATCGGAATATCAAGGTAAGATATATGGTTGCTCACAAAAATATATTCCTTGCTTTTGTCATGGGCTTCCTCATAAATATTCCAGTATTTTATAGCGGTCAGAAAGAAAAATGCATCTGCCCAAAAACGTGAAATTTTATAGATAAGGTTTCCGGCCTTAGCGGGTTTTTGTAAAAACGAATACATAAATAGGGGCAAAAGCGCGAACATCAGCAACACAAAAACGGCAAATCCATAAATGCTGAAACAGAATTGTGAAACTCTTTTAATCATGTTCATCTGGTAAATTAATGACTATTGGCAAAAATAACGGACATTTATTGCAAAAAAGGCCTGTTTTACGCCTTGTATAACAATGCTTTATATAAAAAATAAAAAATAGCTACTTTTTATCAATTTATAGTAGTCGTATTATTCGGAATTATCTTACATTTGCACTCCAAAAAAAATTGGAAAAGTATGTTTGCTATAGTAAAAATCGCGGGTCAACAGTTTAAAGTTACCGAAGGTCAAAGTTTATATGTACCACATCTTCAGGGAAAGCAAGGAGATGAACTCGAATTTTCTGACGTGCTCTTGCACGACAACGATGGAAAAGTTTCTATCGGCGAGAATGCAGGTGTGAAAGTAAAGGCAGAAATCGTAAACGACCTGGTTAAAGGAGAAAAAGTAATTGCTTTTAAAATGAAAAGAAGGAAAGGTTTCAGAAAAAAACACGGACATCGTACTCAATACACGCATATCAAGGTGATAGGTATTGCATAAAATACTTTTTGAAAAAGTTTGAGATGCTAAAGTCGTTTCAAGAAATAATAACTTTTTAATTATAAGAATATGGCACATAAAAAAGGTGAAGGTTCAGTAAAAAACGGACGTGATTCACAGAGCAAAAGATTAGGCGTAAAAATATTTGGTGGACAGGCTGCCACGTCGGGAAATATTATTCTTCGTCAGCGCGGAACAGTTTATCATCCTGGCAAAAATGTTGGCCTCGGAAAAGACTTCACCATCTTTGCAACCACAGATGGAATTGTTGAATTTAGAAAAACAAAGGGAGACAGAACCATAGTTTCTGTAAGTGCGTCAGAGGCGGTTGCATAAAAAGTGTAATTAAGTTTTGATAGTTAAGAAATTGTTTATATTTTTAGGTTTTATTTACTAACAATTAAATTCTAAAAACATGGCAAAGGCAAAAAAAGCTGCTCCTAAAAAAGCTGCTGTAAAAAAAGCCGCTCCTAAAAAAGCTGCTGCAAAAAAGAAATAGTAAGTCTTAGTTTTTAAGAATAACTTTAAGTCCCGAAAATTTTGGGACTTTTTATTTTCTTAAAAACAGTGTAGCAAAGGTGATCGTACGAGAAAAATGATAATTTTTACTCTTCAATTAACACCGGCAATTCTACATAGAAGATGGTCCACTCTCCTTCCTTTGTTTCAAACCATATTTTACCATTTAATTTTTCAACGATTCCTTTGCACATGGCAAGTCCCAGACCCGTGCCGGAAGTTTTGGTTGTAAAATTGGGTGTAAATATTTTGCTGAACATTACAGCCTGTATTCCGTTCCCATTATCCTTAATTGAAATGAGCACTTTGTGATCGTTCAATTCACTGGTTATTTTGATCAGGGTCTCGCGATATTCGGGTACAGCTTGTACCGCGTTTTGAAGCAAATTGGTAAACAGCCGGTTTACCTGCGTTTTGTCGGCTTCTATTAATATTTCATTAGGATGTAGTGTTGCTTCAATCTTAAATTCATCATTGGTCGAATAAAGTGTTATTACATTTTCGAGCACCCTGTTAATATCAAATACCTGGTTTTTGGCATTGCCGATTTTGGCAAATTGCGCGAAGTCGCCAGCGATTTGTGAAAGATGTTCTATCTGCTCCAATAAAATTCCTGCAACATATAAAGAGATGTTTTTTACATCAGGCGAGTTGGTATCTATAGCCATTTGTAAATATTGCAAGTTTAATTTCATTGGCGTAAGGGGATTTTTAATTTCATGTGCCACCTGCCTTGCCATTTCGCGCCACGCTCCTTCTCTTTCGCTCTTAGCAAGCATTTCGGCGCTTACATCTAATTTTCTGACCATCTTATTATATTCATTCACGAGGTCACCAATTTCGTCATGTCTTTTCCATACAATTTCTTCGTTCCCTGTAGCAAGATTAATTTTTTTCATTTTGTCACTAATCAGAGAAAAAGATCGGGTAATGCGATTAGTAATAAACACAGCGATAATTCCTGCCACTAAAAAAATAAAAGCGTTCAGATTAATGATAGTCACGAGAAAATTTGAAATTTCATCCTGCAAATTATGTTGAGATTCAAAATACGGAATATTTAGGTAGGCATATTCTCTGCCACTTTCATCTCTCACAGGAAGATAATTGCTTAAATAAACTAGGCTTCCTATTTTCTGCTCCTGGAAATATTGAACATCTTTTAATTTACTTAATTGATAAAAGGCAACCGGATCCATTTTTTCGCTGACAATTCCTTTGTTGTAAGGCAACGGGACTGACGATACTTTTAGATTACCATTCAGATCATAAAGATTGATATCTGTAGCATGAATATTAGAGACCTTATTGATAATATCGTCCAGTTTATTGTGGGACAGGCTTTCGAAATGTATCAATTCGTAATTATTAATAGACATCGTATCCATTGCGCTGCGCAGCTCATTTTCCATTACATGTATGGTGCGGCTCAGTTTTTCACGGTTATTACTATGATAGCGGCTTATGAAAAATAGAATCGTGGTAACGCCAATAATGATAAATGAAAGCACACTAACAAGGATAATAATTCCATGAACCTGGTTGCGAATTGTTAACTGAAAGAACGTCCTGATATTTGTCATAGACTTCCTTTCGGTAAGAAAATGATGAGCTAGGTTAAAAAATATTGCTATCAATAAGAAAGAACAAAACAGGTAAGCAAATAATGTAACGGACTCGATAATGAATCTATCCTGCCGTGCAATTACAATTACTTTATCCCCGTTGGCTTTATACCATAATTCTTCATATCCATCTTTTTGAACTGTTTTAAATTCATTATAGGTAAAATTGTTATTGTCAATTTCTGTAGTAAAAGGATAATCATTGTAGCTGGTGCTGAGTTGATTATTATTATAAACTGCAAATGCATAAACCGGTGAGCTTTCTATCGAATTGCCGTTTCCTTTTGAAAAAAGCTCAGGATACAAAGCATCATTTTTATATCTTTTTGGTTTGGAAATAATAAAGATGAAACCAAGGGTATCATTTAAAGAATCCTTAATGGTTTTTTTACTGATATAATTAAAACGGTCATAAGCGATGTCATATAAAAAAAGATCAGGAATGGAGGTAGGTTTTCCCTGTGTTTGAATAATTGCGTTTAGCGAATTGTAAGTAGTTGAATCTTCGTTAAACAACGGTAGTTCTGCGTGATTAAAAGTGTATATCTTGGTATCATACTTATTTAGGTACCCCGAAAAATTTTCATTAATCAAGCTGTCCTTTAAAAACCTGTTTTGATAACGATTTTTAAACCTGTAAAAAATACCTGAGAGATAATCATTTCGAAAGTCCTTTAAGATAATACTTACAATTACCGGTCCCGAAGGATCTGCTTTATTAGCAAGATTTTCGGCAAAATGCTTTCTTTCGTCGAGTTCTTTAGTTCTGTTTTGGAAAACGATTACAGCAGTAATAGACACAGAAAAAAAGAATATCCAAAAGATAAACTTTGAGGATACCAGGTTATATGCCTGTAGCAAAAGATATCTAAAGTTCAAAAGATATATGAAAGCCAATAGCCACAAAAGAAGAAATAAGTTGAAAGTTGCGTGGGAAGAATACCTTCTCGTACTTAAAAAAATGAGTCCTGTTGTGGCGACGGTCAAATAAAGAATATACCTTTTCTTATTCCCGACAAAAGAATTCAAAGGTTGTAGCATTATTTGTATCAGGAAAAAATATCCTGTGGCGATACAGCTTAAAACAATGAAACCAATAACGCTGTAAATATCGAGGGTAAAAAAATTGATCACATCAAAAGAAATCTGCGAATCAGCTACAAGGCTTTGAACAGTAAAACCTGAGATCATCGTGATTAAGATCATCAGCACCGCAATAAAAGAAATAGCGGCATATTTATAAATATCATTTTTGAAAACGATTTTTGAAAAATCATAATTAAAGTAATACCTGATAAAAAGTACGATCCAAATGAAAAGAATTGAATTAATAAGTAAATCTCCCAGTGATCTTAAAATAAAATTTGCTCCATAAATGGACGGATCAAACAGTTTTAATTGTTGAAAATTAAGAGGAATTGGAAAATAATAACTTAAAATTCTAAGGATAATAACAGGTATAATCAACACCATAAATCCAATCCAAAACCCTTTTCTTTCTACATAAAAATTGGCAAGCTTATGAAGAAAAAAAAGGATTAAAACAACCCCAAAAATCCTTAACCATATTGATAGTATATTGTCATGGGCTACCGGGTTACTAAGTTGGTGAAGATAAAAAAGCGGTTCGCCTTTTTCATCTTTTATCACATGACTTGTAGGTGAAATGCTGATGTCGTAAGTCTTTTCGATATTGCCTTCGGCAACAAAAGAATTGTGCAAATATTTATTTTCAATATAGTAATTCCATTTTACGGGAATTAAAAAGATCGTCTTATAATAAGCACCGTTTGAACTCCGAAATGTTCTTTGATTAATTACATACCAGCCATTCACTAATTTCTGGAAACTGATTCCGTTAGGGCTATGGATCAAAATGGAATCAGGCTCGATTACTTGTGTATTCCAAAAAACAGGAATCGGCTTTCCAGGTTCATCAATTTTATAAAAAAATATAAAATATTTTTTTTCAACTTGCCTTTGTAACTCAACTTCATTGTATTTCCCCTCAACTATATTGTTTATTAATGCACTATCGAGGCAGAAGGTATCAATCGCTCTTTGCTGCTTGTTAATGTTTTTTTGTATGTCTTTTTGAGCAGCATTTGGCGACGAGCTCCCATTCAAATAAGTATTAATTATAAAAGCAAAAGTTAGCAGCCATGCAGCTATTATCAGTAGAAAAGAATTTCTCCTAAAAAACGTATCGTTCTTATAAAGATTCAAATTTAGTGGTTTTGTTTTTTGATTTTGTTCCAGATTGCATCCATTTCCGGCAGACTCATATTTGCAAGGTTTATACCTTTCTGCTGAACAATCTCTTCCATCTGTGTAAATCTTTTTATAAATTTTTTATTAGTTAGCTCCAGCGCATTTTCGGCATCCACTTTTAAAAACCTTACATAATTAATTACTGAAAAAAAAAGATCCCCGGCTTCTTCTTCTATATGTTCAGTATTACCCGAATCAACAGCCTCCAGCAATTCTGATTTTTCTTCTTCTACCTTTTCCCAAACCTGTTCTTTATTTGCCCATTCAAACCCAACCTGTTTTGCCTTTTCCTGGATGCGCATTGCTTTCACCATTGCGGGTAAAGATTTGGGAACACCACTTAAAACAGACTTCTTGCCTTCAGATAATTTTATTTGTTCCCAGTTTTTTTTCACGTCTTCTTCATCCTCCGCTATCACATCTCCATAAATATGCGGATGTCTTTTTATCAATTTTTCACAAATTCCATCTATCACTTCCTGTAAGGTAAATTTATTTTCTTCAACTCCTATTTTGGCATAGAAGATTATATGCAATAATAGATCGCCTAATTCTTCTTTTATCCCGGTCCAATCTTTTTCTGTAATAGCGTCAGCAAGTTCGTAAGTTTCTTCTATCGTTTGTTGTCGAAGTGAATGGATGGTTTGTTTTTTGTCCCATGGACATTTCTCACGAAGTTCATCCAGTATTAGTATTAATTTGTCGAAATCTGCAGATTGATTCATCATGAAAGTTTAAACTTGAAAATTAGACTTATGCTAAAATATTTTTGAAATGCAATGATGGCAATATTTACCGATAACTGTCGTTCCACAATGATGGCATTTTTTTTCTTTCCTTTTAGAAAGATGCGACATGGGAATGTTAATTTATTCTATAATTTGCGGTTAAAAATAACAAACAAAAATCGCTTTATGGATTAATGAATTATTTTACATTCTTAATACTTTAAATACAATTACTCCTTACCAAATGAATAAATATATTTTTCGACCTTTCAGTTTGTTTATAACATTTACTTTTCTTCTTACTTTTTGCGTAGATGCACAATATTATTACAAAGATATTCTTAGCAATATAGAACAGAATAAAGAATTTTCGATCTTAAAGGATGGGAAAATAAAAACGATAAAAGTAGAAAGCTTTGACGAAAAAGATCAACCCAGTAATGGTTTTTTTTGTGAGAAAAAAATTAATAAAGATTTCTCTGAGTCCCAGATGATTTCGAAATCCAACATTACAGAGCAATCCCTTTTAGAGACAAAGTATGATAAAGGTGGAAGGGTAACTGAAACGACGACCAATACACCTACCACTACTAATACCATAGATTTTGAATATAATTCTGAAGGGCTTCTTTCGCTGATAAGTACCAAGACTACCGGGGATGTCGACAGTATAGGAATAACTGAAACCCATCAATATGTTTACAAAAACGGAAAACCTGAAAAGATGATACGCAAAGTAAATGGCGTATTGGTTTCAACTATCTCATTTGTTGCTGACGACAAAGGAAATGTCATCGAGGAAGATGCCGCCGGTACCAGCACCGATAAAAAATATTATTATTACTATGATGACCAGCATCGTCTTACCGATGTAGTGCATTATAATGTGGTAGCAAAAAGATTGTTGCCGGATTATATGTTTGAATATGAGAATGGTAGCTTGCCTGTTCAAAAGATTTCGGTAGATGAAACCGCAAGAAGTTATTTTATCTGGAGATACGCTTATAACGACAAGCAACTACCCGAAATACAAAAATGCTATTCTAAAGCAAAAGATTTGCTTGGTACTATTCAATTCGATTATTTGCAGTAGGTAACTGTTCTATACCATTTGATAAATATCAAATAAAATAATAAAGATAGCAACTAGTACGGTGAACAGCATCAACACCCGTATAGAGAGTAAATGTTTTTTAAAACTTCTTGCTGCCAGTATGATGGCAGTTATGCAACACACAATAGAAATAGCATGAATTGTATTAATATTTCTAAGCCACGTGGGGAAATCAGCTAAATAAAAATCCATCTGATCGACTGCATTAATATCACTGTATCTTAAACCTATTGAAGACCACATGATCAAAAATATGAGGGCAGGTAATAGAAATAGTACGGCTAGTAAAGCTGTGGTTTTTTTTTGAATATGAGAATTAGTTGACATAACCTTCTATTTTTTCTCCTAAAAGTACTTCATAAAATGGATAGCTACAAATTGAAAGCCCTTAATACACACGACGCCTTCGTCAATTCTTTTTAATAATGCTTACATAACACTTATTTAACAAGCAATATATTCTGTGCGCGCTTTTGCTGAAAATATAGCTTGGAAGAGTCTTTTAAATTAATTGGCTAAAATGGAAAATATAAAAATGGCACGATTTTAGGCTTATTGGGATATGTTATCAAAAAGTAATAAGAAAAGTTACTACTTCGATAATGTTAGCAATTAATTTTTTAATCATAAAAAAACAATAAACATGAACGAATACACAGACCAGTCCACGACTGAACGCAAACCAAAAGATTTTAAAAATCTTTTCATAGGATTATTAATGGCAGGTCTTATTATCCTTGCCGGATTTTTTGTTTTTGATCACAACAAAGCCGGAGAAGCGATCCAGGCGCAACAAACTGAAGTTGCAAAAATTACAACCGAGAAGAGTGACATTCAAACAAATTTTGATGCCTCACTTGCACGTCTTGATTCTATGCAAACAGCCAACACCGCGCTAGATAGCAAACTGTCTTCGAGCAAAGATGAAATCTCAAAAATGAAAACTGAGATTCGGAGCATTTTGCATAAGAAAAATGCAACAGCCGCTGAACTTTCAAAGGCACGTGATATGATTGCGCAATTAAACGGAAAGATCACGGATATGCAAAATCAAATCGCGATGCTTACTCAGCAAAACGATACTCTTAGGCAAAATGTAACAGCGCTTACCTCAGAAAAAGCGACATTGTCTCACAACCTTGATTCAACGAACGTTGTTAAAGAAGAGCTTGCAAAAAAAGTGGATGTTGCATCTACGTTGAATGCTTCGAATATTTCTATTACTCCCATTAATGTAAGACGTAACGGGAGGGAGAAAGTCTCTTCAGTTGCAAAAAAAGTGGATAAATTAGTAGTAAGTTTTGATGTAAATAATCGTATTGTTCAGCCTGGTACTACTGATGTATATGTAGTGGTGATAGGCCCTGACGGGAAGCCAATTGCGGCCAACACAACAGACTCTACGGGAGATACTTTTACAACACGTGAAGACGGCAATAAATCTTACACAGCAAAACTGCCCGTGGCACTTGAGACGTCTAAGACTAAAAATGTGGAATTTGCATTTGCTCCGAAGGATCATTTTCAACAGGGAGAATACAAAATCCAGATTTATCAAAATGGATTCCTGATCGGACAGTCAGTGAGTGACTTGAAGAAAGGTGGATTATTTGCCAGTAGATAAATTTTTTTAGAAGGATACTTAACATATAATTATCCCTCTGAACATAACTATCCCGACGTAAAAATCGGGGTAGTTTTTTTTTATGCTCGTTACTACCGGTCATTTTTTAAAGAGATTGCACGAACCTGCGATAAGAGTGGGCGGAAGATTGCATCTAAAATGTTTACGTAGGCAATTCTACCCAGGAAAGATTACAATCATTTAATCCAGATACCAATGGTCTCCTTTTCTGATTAAAACTTTATACTTGCAATTGCAAATTATGTGAAGTATTAGGGAGTTATCGAGGCATTATGATTTTTATTAACTATTCGTCACACCATAATGGTTTATTTATTTTTCTTAATTTCATTTGTATAAAAAATACAGGATGAAAAAACTATTAGCTTTTATTTTCCTATTTATTTCCATTTGCACTGCGGCGCAAAAAACAGATACACATTTACAAAACGAGATTAGCAATTTAATAAAGGGTTTTAACGGCGACATAGGTGTATACGTTTATGATTTATCAAAAAATAGAATTGCTGCAATAAATGCCGATACTATTTTTCCAACAGCGAGCATGATAAAAGTTCCAATTTTTGTTGGGCTAATGCATAAAATACATAACAACGAACTTACTTACCACCAGGAAATGCTTTTTACTGATTCTGTCCGCTATTCTGAAGGCGAGGAAATTCTTGCTTCGTTTAAAGACAGCCAAAAAATTAATTTAAATGTGTTAGTCATGTTGATGATGAGCATGAGTGATAATGGTGCGAGTCTTTGGCTGCAGGGACTTTCTGGCGGGGGAACCCAGATTAATAAATATATGGATAGCCTAGGGATGAAAGATACCCGTGTCAATAGTCGCACGCCTGGAAGGAAAGGAAATTATGATCAATATGGCTGGGGACAAACGACACCCAAAGAAATGGCTACACTAATGAAAATGATTGTTGAAAATAAAATTATTGATAAGCAAATTAGTGAGAGAATGTTGCGAATGATGAGCCGCCAGTTTTGGGATGAAGATGCAATTTCTGAAATTCCTCCATACATTTTTGTTGCTGATAAAAGTGGTGCTGTAGATCAATCACGAGATGAAGTATTGTATGTAAGCGGATCTCATCCATATATTTTCTGCATCTGTACCAAAAAAAATAAAGACACCAGTTGGGAACATGATAACGAAGCTTGGGTACTTACCCGAAAATTATCCGCACTGATTTGGAAACACTTCAACCCGAAATCGAAATGGACACCCAACGGATATTTAAAATAAATTTTTAATAACGAAACATAAAACTTACGAATATTCGTCTGCCTATTAAGCGGGTTTGTTTGCTGGTGGCTGAACGTTTGTAGTAAATAAATAAAAAAGAAAGATTCTTGTTTTAAAAGATGGATTTCTGACCGGGGAATATCCGCAAGTAAGTAATAATCCTGTTTGAAGCCATGCGTGATCTTTCATTTCGGGCATGGTATTTCTACGATGAATGCCGTAAATACATTAGTTCAAAAAAGCAGCATTTGTGCCATTGCAACCCTACAGTTTGGACTATACTTTTGTCTCATCAGTTGATTGATACTAAAATAAAAATAACATCAAACGTCTGATAAAAACCATATCCAATCCAATGAAACCAGTTCCTTATCCGATGAAAACCAGGCCGCTTGTAACCGGCTCCAGTATGTTTCAAGACTTTAACCTATGAAAACCCAAATGTGATTTAACCCTGAAAAACCACTGAAACCCCAGGATTAAAACATTTAAAGACTTCCCTTGTAATGAGGGAAGTTTTTTTTGTACACAAACCTCGTATTGAACTGTTGCCATATTTTTGCGCGCAAAAATATTTGACGGATACACAGATGATATTCACCCCAGCTTTCAATGACTTTTATAAAATTAAAACCGGCCAACATTAAAAAGGAATATAAATGGATTATAGCCGGAATGCTTTTTGCCTTTTTGTGGGCATCCGCATCCACTGCTACCAAAATCGCGTTACAGTCGTCGCTACCATTGGTAATAGCCCAGGTAAGATTTGCAGTGGCGGGAATTGCCATGTTGATCTATGCACATGTTTTTAGAAAACAAAGATTACCGCGCGGTGTAGAATGGAAGCAAATTATTATCTATGGTTTGCTCAATATCACTATTTACCTGGGATGTTATGTAATAGCCATGCAGCATGTAACCGCCGGAGTCGGCACGTTGGCAGTGGCTACCAATCCCTTGTTCATCAGTTTTATTTCTGTTTTTTTCTTAAAGAGAAAATTGAAATTTAGAATAATTGTTTCTTTAATGTTCGGAACGTTGGGCGTGGTAATTGCATCATGGCCATTGCTTGAAGAAGCGTCCGTTACTTTAAGCGGTTTGCTCTTATTATTGTTTAGTATGTTGTCTTATTCGGTAGGGGCTATTTATTTCTCCTCTAAAAAATGGAACGATTTAAGTATTGTAACTATTAACGCCTGGCAAACAACCATCGGCGGTATTTTATTACTTCCGTTTACCGTGGCCACTTATAAAAGCAATGCGAATCATTTTGATCTTAAATTCTGGGGAGGCACCTTATGGCTTGCTGTTTTCGTTTCTATTTTTGCCATCCTGTTATGGTTGTGGTTACTCAAACGAAATGCTGTGAAAGCAGGACTTTGGCTCTTTTTATGCCCCGTTTTCGGTTTTGTTATAGCAGCAATTGTGTTAAAAGATGTGATTAGTTTTTATACGATAATAGGAGTAGTGTTGGTATTGTTTGGCTTGTTTATTTCGGAAAGAGATGTGAATCGAAAATAGTAATACCTTTTTGATAAAACATTTTTATAGTAGGCAAATAAATAACCGGAATTCTTATTTGACAAAAGTCCTCAACTCACTTAAAATCCATCCCCAAATTATACATCACAAAACTCCAGATATCAGCTGCCTCGTCTATTTGTTTATCGGTCGGCTTTCCTGCGCCATGACCGGCTTTGGTTTCTATGCGTATCAATGTTGGATTGGTACCATCATTGTCTGCCTGTAGCGTGGCCGCAAATTTAAAACTGTGAGCAGGCACTACTCTGTCATCATGGTCAGCAGTGGTAACTAAAGTAGCAGGATATTTTGTGTCCGGTTTTAAATTTTGTAGCGGAGAATATTTAATTAAATTTTTAAAATCATTTTCATTATCGCTTCGCCCATATTCTGTAGCCCATGCCCAGCCAATGGTAAACTGATGGTATCGCAACATATCCATTACGCCTACCTGTGGAATAGCAACTTTAAAAAGATCAGGCCTTTGCGTCATCACAGCACCAACGAGTAATCCACCGTTGCTTCCGCCCTGCATCGCTAATTTATTAGGATTAGTATATTTTTTATCAATTAGAAATTGAGCCGCTGCAATAAAATCATCAAATACATTTTGTTTATTTTGAAGCATTCCTGCTTTATGCCACGCTTCTCCATATTCACTTCCTCCACGCAAATTTACCACAACAAAAACGCCGCCTTCTTCCAGGAAAAATAAATTTGAAATAGAGAACCACGGTGTCAACGGAATATTAAATCCGCCATAGCCGTACATCAATACCGGATTGTTGCCATCAAGCTTTATTCCCTTTTTATAAGTAATAAACATGGGTACTTTGGTACCGTCTTTACTGATGCAAAAAGATTGTACGGTCTGATAATTTTCCGCGTTTACTTTTGCTTCGCTTTTGCGATACAAAGTTGAGTGGCCAGTGGCGATATCATATTTGAAAGTAGCACCGGGGTAATCGAATGAAGTATAAGAGTAGAAAAAATCTTTATCTTTTTTATGGCCACCAAACCCGCTCGCAGAGCCTATTCCTGGCAATTGTATCTGGTAGGCTGAATGTCCTTTGTAATCCGTTTGATAAACCCTGCTGGACGCATCCTGGAGATAGGTTAGAAATAATTTTCCACCTGCTGTGCCAACAGATTCTAATAATTCTTTTCGTTGAGGAATGATTGTTTCCCAGTTTTCTTTGGCCGGATTTTTTGGGTCAATCAAAACCACTTTGTAGTTCGGGGCTCCGTCGTTGGTTCTTACCAATAATTTGTCGCCGTCATTGTCAATAACGCTTGATTCAGTATCAAAGCCTTTTATCAATAACGTAAAACCTTTTTTTTGCGAAGCATCATGCATGTCTTTTACCCACAGTTCTGAACCGCTGGTGCCTTCGCTGGTTGTTATGGTTAAAAAATATTCGTCTTCTGTGAGCCATGCGCCAACTGTTCTCAATGGGTGTTCTTTGTCTTCATAAATTAAAAGGTCTTCACTTTGTGGTGTTCCTATTTTATGATAATAAACTTTATGATTTTGGTTTTGATTCGTTAGCTTATCTTTTTCATCAGACACAGGATAACGGCTGTAATAAAATCCGTCATCACCTTTCCATGAAGCACCACTGAATTTGATATAATGCAATTCATCTTTCAGCAAACTTTTATCACTTACATTCATGATATGCGCGTCTTCCCAATCGCTGCCGGTCTGCGCTTCGTAATAAACAACGTATTTGCTGTTTCTGCTGAATGAAACGGTGCCAATAGCCACCGTGCCATCTTTGCTTAGTTTATTGGGATCAAGAAAAACTTCCGGAGTTGCATTTAATCCTTTCTGCCGGAATAGCACGGCCTGGTTTTGCAGCCCATCGTTTTTATAAAAATAATAGTAATCGCCTTCTTTGAATGGAGCGCCATATTTCGGATAGTTCCACATTTCTTTAAGCTTGTCTTTTATCTTTTGGCGAAAGGGAATTTTGGATAAATAATCTTCTGTTACTTTATTTTCTTCTTTTACCCATGCTTTGGTTTCGGCGCTGTTATCATCCTCCAGCCAGCGGTAAGGATCTTTTACGGTAGTTCCAAAATAATTGTCTTCCTGGTCTGTCTTTTTAGTTTCAGGATATTTTATTTGCGAAAAGCTTGTTGTAGTTATTGACATGAGTGATAGGATAAAGGTGATCTTCATAATCGTTTGTATTATTTATGAAGATAATTTTTGTTTTTAGAAATAAGGAAAAGAATCTGCGATTAGGCAGGTTGAAAAACTAAAGCCGAAGATAAATGCAAAAAGCCAATATTTATTCGTTTGATGGAAGTATTGCTGATAGAGACTTGTAGCTCATTTTTATTCCTTCAGCCAGCACATTGTGAACCTTTTTTTTTATGCATTTACTTCAAATTGTCAATGTCGTCTATGTCTCTTGGCCGGCCTGATTGTTTTTTGTTTTTTAATAAATCTTTATACCCGATAAAATTTACATGCAAGTCCTCAATAATAACTTGCTTTCGATTTTCATAACATTCTTCAAATGTTACTCCATCTATTTCTGTCAGAAGATCTATTCTCAGTGGAGGGTAACCTAACTGAATAACATTACCTGGTTTTGTGAAATCCGATTGTGTGAGCCCGTAAGAGGAAAACCCAAATTCATTAACACATTTAAGAACTAATGCTGCATTTTCGGGAGATGGGTTAAGCCATATATCTAAGTCTCCTGTATATCGGGGATGCCCATGCACGCCTACGGCATAACCGCCAACAATCAAATATTCAGCGTTGTGTTTGATTAATAATTCTATAAACTCTCTGAAGTCTTGGCTGAACATCTTTTTTAAAATTTATATATTGTTGTCTTAAAACTTCTATGGCTTGAAGTCTTTGTAAATCACTTTGAGTTTGCCAAAATTTAAAGTCAGTATTTCTGTCTTTAAGCTGTACTATTTTTAGCGTTTTCTCCATTTTCAAATATACAAAATTTCTTAGCGCTTTCAACAAGGCTGAATTTTACTAAAACGTTTAAAAAATAGCCATTGACATTTGCATTTATGAATAAGATGGAAAGTTACATTTCGCCAAACCTTTATTCACATTAGCTCTTTTACCCCATTCCATCCACCTTCACCTCCCTGTTTATTTTTGCAACCAATCCTTGTAACACCTTTCCCGGCCCACATTCTGTAAATTCAGTAGCACCATCGGCAATCATTTGTTCTATCGTTTGCGTCCACCTTACCGGGCCGGTTAATTGAGCAATAAGATTTGCTTTTATTTCTGCAGGATCGCTTACGGCTTTGGCCACTACATTTTGATACACAGGGCAAAAAGGTTTATTGAAATTTGTTGTTTCAATGGCAGCAGACAACTCGTCTTTTGCGGGCTGCATTAATGGCGAATGAAACGCGCCACCAACCGGTAGCACTAGTGCACGTTTAGCTCCGGCTTCTTTTAATAGCACACAGGCTTTTTCTATTCCGCTGATGGAACCGGAAATTACGATTTGTCCAGGGCAGTTATAATTCGCGGGTACTACTACTTCGTCTGTAATGGAACTGCAAATTTCTTCTACCTTTTTATCATCAAGCCCCAGGATAGCGGCCATTGTGGAAGGAGCAATTTCACAAGCTTTTTGCATAGCGGTTGCTCTTATTGAAACTAATTTCAACGCGTCTTCAAAGCTCAGGCATCCGTTAGCAACCAGCGCTGAAAATTCGCCGAGAGAGTGGCCGGCCACCATATCTGGTTTCGATGTAGCGAGCGTTTTAAAGGCTATTACAGAATGCAGGAAAACAGCAGGCTGTGTTACATTGGTTTGTTTTAGTTCTTCGGCAGTTCCTGAAAACATAACTTCGGAAATATTAAAATTAAGAATGCTATTCGCCTTTTCAAAAAGCCCTTTTGCCTGCTCGTTTTCATCAAACAGATTTTTTCCCATGCCAGTAAATTGGGAACCTTGTCCCGGGAAAATAAATGCGTGCGCCATAGAATTATCTTTTTAAATTTTTACTTTAATCCTGTGTTCCGGTTGGTGAGGATACCAACCAGTGATAAGGTTTTTTGCCTTCAGCTTTCAGCCTCTTGCCTTCAGCCTTTTCCTATCTTCTTTTTATTAAATCGGCTTTTATCAAACTGATAAATTCATTGCGCGTAGTTTGCTTTTCAAACTCGCCACAAAATGCTGAAGTGGTGGTTACAGAATTCTGTTTTTGTACACCGCGCATCATCATACACAAATGTTCTGCTTCGATAACTACGGCCACTCCCAATGGGTTCAGCGTTTCCTGGATCGCGTCTAAAATCTGTGTCGTCAGTCTTTCCTGCACCTGCAATCGCCTTGCAAAAATATCTACTACGCGCGCGATTTTGCTTAGTCCGGTTATCCATCCGTTTGGAATGTAGGCAATGTGAGCCTTTCCAAAAAATGGCACCATGTGATGCTCGCACAAACTGTACAATTCAATATTTTTCACTACGATCATTTCACTGATTTCTTCATGAAATTTTGCGGAGTTTAAAACCGCGTGAGCATCCAGTCCGTACCCCTGCGTGCAATACTGCATCGCTTTTGCCAGCCTTTCCGGTGTTTTTAATAATCCTTCTCTTTCGGGGTCTTCGCCTATCAGTTTGATTGCTTCGCGATAGTTTTTTATCAAACCTTCTGTTACGTCTTCATCGTAATGCTCTATTTTTTTGTAAGCCATAAATTGAAATATATTTATAATAAAAAAATTAAGTTGCAGGAAATTCTACAAAATTCCTGGGTGTTTCATATAGCCTGATTTGAAGATCAAATTTTTCATCAATCTTTTTACGTAAGATTTCATATATCACAATAGCTATATTTTCTGCAGTTGGGTTCAGGTTCGAAAATTCTGGCACATCAAGGTTTAGATTTTTATGATCCAGTTTTTCAGTGATGGTATCTTTTATTAAATCACTTAAAAATTTAAGATCAATTACAAAACCTGTTTCAGGCGATGGCTCTCCCGTAATTTTTGCGACCAGTTCATAATTATGCCCATGGTAATTCGGGTTGTTACATTTTCCGAAAACGACATAGTTCTTTTCTTCATCCCAGGCAGGATTGTGTAAACGGTGGGCAGCATTGAAATTTTCTTTCCTGTAAACTGATACTCTTTTGTTCATCTGATAAATATAAATAAATACTTAGTGTCAATTTCCGAAATATTCTACGAATATTCGGGGCGTTTCATACAGCTTAATGCAATGAAGTTGTACATTTTCCGGTAGCCGTGAGGCTAGCTGATTCCATATAGCAACGGAAAGATTTTCGGTGGAACACATTTTATCTTTTAAAAAACCTACATCCAGGTTTAGATTTTTGTGATCCAGTTCTTCTAAAACAAACTGTTTTATTGATGAACTTAAATGTTTGGCGTCAATTACGAAGCCTGTATCGGCAGAAACTTCTCCTTTTACAGTTACATGTAATTCATAATTGTGTCCATGCCAGTTTTCGTTAGCACATTTTCCAAAAACCGAGTCATTCTTTTCTTTGTCCCACGACGGATTGTATAATTTGTGTGCCGCGTTAAAATGTTCTATGCGTGTTAAAAATACCATTTGATACTAAAACTTTTTTGCAAAGGTAATTACTGAAAATTAACCCGTCTTTATTTTATTTAAGTATTGTATATCGTTAGCTTATTTCATTAATTGCGCGCTTTGCAAATATCCTTTTGAAAAAATACCTAAAGTGTTTATACTAAGGAAAGCGGGTAATTGAACTATTGGAGAATTAGTTGATTTACGGAATTCGCAGTAAATATTTTATCTAAAAAATCGCGCATTACTGCCCTTGCCGTATGACTGCACCGGTGCTACCTTTGTTCCAGAAGTTGATTGATGTTTAACAAACATTAATCTTATCCAAATCCTTAGAAAGCCTTTCCGATAAAATCGGGACCATAATCCGGTGAAAACCAAAACAAAATCTAATATCAATCAACTTCTATTTTTATTTGAAAGTATAGTTTTTGAAAATATTTACTCCTATGAAAACCTGCCTTAACCGGTAAAAGTATTGCTCCTTAAAAAATAAATGTACCTCCAGAGATTTAATTAAAAAGCTTCCGCACTATCCAAGCGGAAGTTTTTTTTTGTAACCGACAAATACTATTTTTAATTTTTAATTCCGGTTTTTATTATATTTACTAAAGTGTTTTGTTTTTGAGTCTACCATCTTCTCTATCCTCCATTGAAGACTTTTTTGCTGAATAAGGATCGCACGTAATTCTTTTAAACAGTTGGAATTATATTGAACAGGCATTTTGCTGCATTTAAAAAAACGTCATTTTATATCAAAAGTGTTCTGTTTCTCTTATTTTTTTTCAATAGTGTTGGCAAGTGCCCAGCCGGGTACTGAAAAAGGCTTTCCCTTTATTAACAATTACAAGGCAAAAATGTGCAATGAAAATGTTCAAAACTGGAGCATTGGGCTACTTCGAATCACGCCCATAATTTTTTTATAAAATAACGATGAAAGCAAGGAATGTACTTTTCCTGGATTCAGCAGCAAAAAAAAAATAGGGTACGTTATGTAAAAGTTCAAAAAGATGCATCCCTAATTATATGACTAAACAAATGGGGAATTACTTATCTTTTTTTTACTTTCATCTTCTAATAAAAAATACCATGCTACTATTTATGCGTAATGCAATATTGTTTGCAGCACTGTTGTTGATCAATACGACTGCTAAAGGCCAGGCAAAAAAGATTGCTGCCGAAACTTCCATCCAAAATGTGACCATATTTTCTTCCGGAGCGAGAGTGGAAAGACTGTCTTCTGTGGCCATTCCGGCAGGAAGATCTGAAATTAGTTTTTCAGGTTTAAGCAACCAGTTAGATCAGCAAAGTGTGCAGCTAAAAGCGGATGCTGATATTACGCTTTTTTCAGTGCAGACCACTAAGGATTTTATGAGCGCACGAAAAATTGATGAAGAAGAAAAGAGTTTTATTGATAAAAATAATACACTTCAGGATAAGCTCGATCTCGATAATAAACTGCTGGAGGTCTATAAAAATGAGGAGACTATGCTTATAAAAAATGAGGCCATCGGTGGAACGACAGGCGTGAAGACAGCAGAATTAAAAGACGCATTAGATCTGCATAGGCAAAGGCTTACGGAGGTGTATCAAAAAGAATTGGGAATTCAAAAGCGTATTAATTCGGAAAAAAATGACCTGGAGATTTCCAAAGCACAGTTGCAGCAATTCAGCAAAAAAAGAGATAGCATTAGTTATATCGTAACCGCGCTGATAGATAGTAAAGCAACAAAAAATGTAAATTTTAATTTGTTGTACAATGTAAAAGACGCAGGGTGGTATCCCACTTATGATGTAAAGGTAAAGGACGTTACAGCACCTTTGGAAGTTTTAATGAATGCCAATGTTTTTCAAAGAAGTGGCGAAACGTGGAAAAATGTCTCGTTGATTTTAAGCACCGGTAATCCAAATGAAAACGCTACGCCTTCTCAATTACAACCATGGATGCTCGGGTTTTATGATCCTTCCGTTTCATTTCGTAACGATGGAAATTATAGTACTGCCACTGGCCGTGTGACCGATGAAAACGGTGAACCAATCGCGGGTGCCACAGTTATGATAGAAAACGGGACAGCAGGGACATCAACCGATAAGAACGGGTTTTTTAAACTTCAAAATGTTTCCGGAAGCGGCACTCTTGTCGTTACAGCAGTGGGTTTTGAGTCGAAGCAATTAGTAGCAAACCTCGGATATTTTAATGTGAAACTGAAAACGGCGACTATGGCTTTAAATGAGGTGGTGGTAGTGGGATATGGCACCGCCCGAAGAAGTGACATAACGGATGAAACTGAGGTTCAGGGTTTGAAAGAAGAAAAGAAATCTATAAAAACGGTTGCTGTTGCTACTCAATACCAGCCAACCGCTACTGTGTATAAAATTGATGACAAATACACGTTGGAAACCGACGGAAAAACTACCACGATAGGTATAAAGCAATTTGATGTGAATGCTTCGTATGATTATTTGGCGGCTCCTAAAATAGATCCGTCTGCGTTTCTTACCGCAAAGATTATAAACTGGCAGGATTATGATCTGCAATCGGGCGAAGCGAGCTTATACTTTGAGGGCACTTATTTGGGTAAAACCTATATTGATTTAGATGCTACCGGCGACACACTTTCTTTATCGCTGGGCAAGGACAATGGCATAAAAGTGTCCCGCAAACTCATAAAAGAATTTAGTTCCAAACGCTTTATTGGCAGCAACAAAACGGAAACAAAACAGTATGAAATAACATTAAAGAATACTAAAAAAGATGCGGTCAATATTACTGTCAATGATCAGTTTCCTATTTCTACTGTGAAGGAAATAAACGTGGACGACGAGAAAGCGCCGGAAGCGCAAATTGACAAAGAAACCGGCATTGCTACATGGACGCTTAGTTTAAAGCCTGGAGAAGAAAGGAAACTGGACATAAGTTTTGGCGTAAAATATCCTAAAGATAAAAGTGTAGTTTTGGAGTAGTTCATTTCATTTATTTAAAAATATTTTTAAATGAAATTTTAAAAAATATTTATTATGACTATCGAAGAAAATGGTTTTATACATCATGTATATTTTTGGCTAAAAAATCCCGAAAGCCATTCGGATTTTGAACAGCTCATTGATGGCCTGCAGAAATTATCAAAGGTAAAAACAATTCAGCAATTTCATATTGGCAAACCCGCTGCGACCCGCCGTGAGGTAATAGATTCAACCTATTCTGTGTCGTGGCTATTAGTGTTTGAAGATAAAGATGGCCATGATAGCTACCAGGTAGATCCAATACATTTAAAATTTGTTGAGGAATGCGCTCCTTTGTGGAGTAGGGTGGTTATTTATGATACCGTGAGTGTTTAGTCTAGTCTTTTCAGAAAAAGAAAAAATTACTAAATACACATCCACTATCCCGGGTGGCATCGGTCATATGGGAATGATGCAGTCGTGCTGGAATAAGTTGAATTCTTATTTACGCGTATGACTTATTCATGATGGTATTTTTCGTTCCTGATAATAGTGCCGGCGCGATATATTTGTTCTGCAAGAATTAGTCTAACCAACTGGTGCGGAAATACAAGTTTTGATAAACTCCATTTATGATTGCATCTTTTTAAAATATTTTCGTGCAATCCATAAGCGCCTCCAATTAAAAAAATAATATTTTTTGAACTTTCGTTTGCCTTTTGTTGTATAAAACCGGCGACGTCCAGAGAACTCCATTGTTTACCATTTTCATCCAGTGCTATCAGTATGTCGTCAGCTTGCAAGGTATTTAACACCGGGGAACACTCGGCTTCTCTGGCCTGGTCTTTTGTAAGTGAACCGGCATTTTTTGCCGGCCCAAAAATTTTCCATTCAACCGGGTAATAATGGGAAATACGTTTGGTGAAAATTTCGATTCCCTCCTTTACATAGCTCTCGTGTGCTTTGCCTATGGACCAAAAATATAGTTTCATCTTGAATGATTTGTTTGCAATTTGCTAAAGAATCCCCGGTTTCAATAATATTAGCAATAAAGATGTCGACAGCGATTGTGATAAAACAATTATTTATTATTTTTGCCGCCCATTGGCTGCGTAGCTCAATTGAATAGAGCATCTGACTACGGATCAGAAGGTTTTAGGTTTGAATCCTAACGCGGTCACAAATGAAAGCCTTATCCTGTAAGGCTTTCATTATTTTCCCTTGCTCTTTAGCTTTTTAACGTTAGTAAAAACATTGTAAAAGCTATGATCCTCCTTCCACAAAAACCTCATAGCCGGCAAACTTTACGAAAGGGAATTTTAAGTCTGATTTTTATTTTTGCATTAGAAAGGCTTTGCAATTGAAAATCTGAGTTATTTGTTGGTCTACTGGAAAATCGGCCTTGGAATTTAAGTAAATGCAAATCGCTGATATAACATTGTGAATGTTGATTAATTTTAATTTACAATGCCCTCTTCCGGACTTTGCCAGGTGATAAAGGGCGATGAACATTAACAGGTGTCACAAAGATTTGGTTAGTAAACCTCACTGATGCGTTTTTGAATAGCAAATATTTACAAGGTTGAAGTGTTGGGTAATAATGCAGCTCAATGGCGGCTCAGATTTGGGGAATGGCAATTATCAAAAATATATTCTTCCAGTAGACACAAATATTGAAAATTATTACACACTCTCAAATTATGTATTGCGCGTTAAAAGATTCAGAAGGAAGTGTTTATAATATTTGCTCATAAACAGCAATAACAGACGGCATTATTTGGTAAGCCAGTAAATCAACAAATAACGCCGAATCTTATTTTACAAGTTTCACATTTACAGCGTTGGGGCCTTTGGGACCCATTTCTACTTCAAAGTTCACTTTGTTGTTTTCTTTTATTGGCTCTGATAATGAGTTAGCGTGAACAAAAATGCTTTCATGCGAGTCAAGATCTTTGATAAATCCATATCCCTTGTCGTTATTGAAAAAAGAGACAATTCCTGTGCGGATCAGATCTTCAGGATTTACTGGCTCTTGCTTGGGCACACCGATTTCCATATCCTCAACTTTGAAAATAATTTTTTTCCTGGGATCAGGTGGTTCGGAAGAAAGATTTCCATTTTCATCCAGGTAAGCATACATGCTTTCAGGATGAGAAGTGCTTTTATTTTCTTTACGTTCTTGTCTTTTCTCTGCTTTTTCTTTCTTGTTTTGTCTTTTTTTCTTTTCGCGTTCTTTTTTGTTCCAAGTTTCCGGCATAAATAATTTTTCTGTTTTTGTATGAAGAAATCTATTCTTAATGGTTAAGTAATTAGTAACCAATTAAACTAATTTAACCCTTACGTTTCGTCTTAATGGCTATTGAAGATGAGTAAGTAAGCACCAATGGTAATCACCCATAAAATCTAAAAGATAAAGTAGTATATAAACCAATGAATTAAACGCCTCAGGATTCCTCCAAAGATACGAGAATATTATTTCTTATCGCTTCCCAAAAATCTCATGGAGTATTTTTTGTCAAAAAAAGCTTAGTGACAATCATATTTTAGAAGATCGGTAAAATCTATGAAAGCCTTTCTAGCCAGGGTTTTTAAAGGCAGGATCCGAATACATAGATTTATTAAATAAATAATATTTACCATCTTTATAATTCTTCCAATACCTATGGCCCATTACATCGTAATAAAGTCTGCCATCCACGCTTTTGTTGGCTGCGCTGTCATTAACGGAAATCACCTTTGGGAAATTGGCTTTTGGCGTCTTAACAACTGTCTTAGGTGCTTCTTTTTTTACTTCTGTAGAACTCTCCGTACTTGACGATGGGTGCGACTTTTTGCTACAGCTATTGAAAATTATTGGACCAGCAAAAAAAATACAAAAGATAATCAGGGGAGTTTTTTTGGCGAATTGATTCATTTTAAATTTTTCTATTCTACCATTTACCAAAAACTATGCCGTCCCATACCGGGGCTGCATACACTATAAAGATCTCTAAAGGTTATTTCTTTTTGGCGGCTTTTTTGGGAGCAGCTTTTTTAGAAGCAGTCTTTTTTGCCGCAGCCTTTTTGTCAAATGCTTTTGGGTCTTGTTGCAAAATCATCTTTTTTATTTCTTCTAATTCTATGGAAGACAATTCTTCTGGAGTATATTTCCCTCCTTCAGGTTTAACAGATATTTTAAGCATTTTTTTCCCCATCCGAATAAACGGACCCCAACGTCCATTCTCGACAGCAATCTTTTCTGCAGGCCATTGTTTTATAAAACGATTGGCTTCTTTCTCAAGTTTTTTCTCAATCAATTCGTTACAATCTTTTTGCGAAAGCACATCAAAATTATAGGCGCGCGGAATATTTATGAACAAATCATTCCATTTTATGAACGGACCGAAGCGACCTTTCCCTTTGGTAATAGGTTTTTCATCATAAAAACCTATTGGCGCTTCTTCTACTTGTTTTGCCTTTATAATTTCAATAGCTCTTGAAAGCTCTACCTCTAAAGGTTCTTCTCCTTTCGGGATCGAAATAAACTGTTCGCCCCACTTGACATAGGGGCCAAACCTACCCACATTTACAGAAACTTCTTTTTCTTCGTGTTCGCCCAACATAAGAGGAAGTTTAAAAAGGTCCATCGCTTCGTCTAATGCAATGGTTTCAATACTTTGAGTGGCCTTTAATTTGGCAAAACGAGGTTTTTCTTCATCCTCTGCCTGTCCTATCTGTACCATAGGCCCGTATCGTCCCATACGCGCAAAAACTGGCTTTCCGCTTGTTGGGTCCGTTCCTAATTCTCGCTCTCCCTTGGCCCGCTCGGCGTTTTCCATTGTGTGCTCTACTGATTCGTGAAATGGCTTATAAAACTCACCAACCATTTTATTCCACTGTAATTTTCCTTCAGCTATTTTATCGAACTCTTCTTCGATGTTGGCGGTAAAAGAATAATCCATCACTTTATCAAAATGGAGATCGAGGAAATCCGTCACTACGAGACCAAGGTCGGTTGGGAAAAGTTTGCTTTTTTCTGCACCAGTAATTTCAGATGTTTTTATCTTGCTAATGCTATTGTCTTTTGAAAGTCGAACGATTCTAATTTCACGTTTCACACCTTCTTTGTCTCGTTTTTCAACGTAGCTTCTTTTGATAATGGTACTGATAGTTGGCGCATAAGTGCTCGGGCGTCCTATGCCTAATTCTTCTAATTTTTTTACGAGAGAGGCTTCTGTATATCTTGCTGCATGGCGTGTAAATTTTTCTGTTGCCGTCATTTCTTCAAAATCCAATTGCTGATTTACATTTAATGGAGGGAGGCGGCTTTCTCCGCCAATATTTGAGTTTTCAATATCATCGTCATCGTCATTGTCTTCATGATAAACTTTTAAGAATCCATCAAATTTTAATACTTCACCGCTTGCGGTTAATTCATCTTCGACGGTGCTTATTTTTATTTTTGCAGTCGTTTTTTCCAGTATAGCATCGCTCATCTGGCTGGCTATGGTGCGTTTCCAAATCAGTTCGTAAAGCCTTCCCGTTTCCGGATTCTGTATCCTGCTTTCACTCATTTCCGTTGGGCGTATGGCTTCATGGGCTTCCTGGGCGCTTTCATTCTTGTTTTTATAATTCTGAAGCTGAAGATATTTTTCGCCATAGCTCTTCAGGATCTCATTTTTTATCTGGTCTTTCGCGGTAGCACTCAAGTTCAAACTATCAGTACGCATATAGGTAATCTTGCCGCTTTCATAAAGCTTTTGCGCGAGCAACATGGTTTTACTCACGCCGTATCCTAACTTTCGGCTTGCTTCCTGCTGCAAAGTGGACGTGGTAAAAGGTGCCGCTGATGAACGTTTTCCAGGTTTTACGATAATATCTTTAACTGAGTAGTTTGCATTTTTACAGCGGTTCAAAAACTGTTCTGCTTCTTCAATACTCCTGGTGCCGCCGTCTTCAGCTTTGAAAGAAATGCGCTTTCCTGAATTATCAGTTGCCGCTAATGTCGCTTCAATTTTAAAGCTGTTTTTTACTTCGAACTGGTTGATTTCTCTTTCTCTCTGGGCAATTAATTTTACCGCTACACTTTGCACTCTGCCAGCGCTCAAGCCACCTTTCATTCCAATCTTTCTCCATAATACAGGAGAAAGCTCAAACCCAACCAGGCGGTCCAATACGCGCCTTGCTTGTTGTGAATTTACCAGATTCATATCTATAAATCGTGGATTTTGTACGGCAGCGTTGATTGCCGGTTTGGTTATTTCATGAAATACAATACGTGGCGTAGTACTTACGTCAAGTCCTAAAACTTCAGCCAGGTGCCAACTTATGCTTTCTCCTTCGCGGTCCTCATCCGATGCCAGCCATACTTTGTCCGCTTTTTTTGCGTATTGTTTCAACTCCTTTACCACTTTTGCTTTTTCATCCGGAACTTTATACCGTGGTGCAAAATTGTTATTGATATCAATGCCCATATCGTCTTTTTCAAGATCGCGGATGTGGCCATAACAACTTTTTACCTCAAAATCGGTCCCTAGTATTTTTTCTATTGTTTTAGCCTTTGCGGGAGACTCTACTATCAATAAATTTTTTGCCATAGTGCTTCGTATTTTCCTATAATTGATCTTACTTTATTCTTACTTTCTCCAGACTGAAAAATCAGATTACGTCGTTGCAATATTAGTTTAAAAATTAAAAATCAAATTTTAAATGCAAAATTATGTTTTATAAAATCCATTTTCTACCTTCGTTCTATTTACTGAATTAGCTACCGGAGTTTTCTTACTTCCATTTTTCTATGAACCACTAATCAAATTATTTTAAGGAGATTAATCACCTATACTAAATAATTTTATCAGGAAATGGCATTATATTGTTTATTATCAATGCCATGAGTATACATTATTTGGTTCAATATAATAAGAATGAAAGTTGTAATGCTCGGTTCTGGAAATGCGGCTACTGTCTTATGTCAATTAATTGTAAAAGGTGGGCATGAGATTGTGCAGGTTGTTAGTCGTAATGAAGATCATGCAAAACTCCTTGCGACCTCTTATAGTGCTGCTACAGCATCATTGAAGTCGCATCGTTTTGAAGAAGCAGATATTTATGTGATAGCGCTAAGTGATGCTGCTCTTGACCATATAGAAAATATATCTGCGCTTAAGGGTAAATTTGTAGTGCATACTGCCGGATCAATTTCTATCAACGCGGTAAAAAGCTGCTCAGATTCTTATGGTGTATTATATCCCCTTCAGTCGCTTTCAAGATTTACGGATTCCATTCCTGAAGTGCCTTTCCTGGTGGACGGAAACAGCCAGGAAGTTTTGCATAGGATCATAGGTTTTGCAAAAACGTTATCATCGAATGTGATCGAAGCCAACGATACCCAAAGATTTGATTATCATGTGTGCGCAGTTTTTGTAAACAATTTCACAAACCATCTTTTTGCGATTGCCGAAAAGTTTTGTGAGAAGGAAAGAATTGAGTTTAAAAACTTGCTGCCAATAATAAACGAAACTACTCGAAGAACAGCTTTGGTTTCCCCTTCCCTTACACAAACAGGCCCTGCAATAAGAAACGATACATTTACCCTCAACCGCCATTTGCAGGCACTTACAGGAAATCCGGAGATGAAATATCTTTATCTTAAACTTACTGAAAATATTATGAAATTTCATGGAATAAAGTGAGATTCATCCAGGTGCTTTTGTTAACTGAGTTATCGTATTAAATAGACAACACCCTTTTGGACCGGAGTATTATTTTTTAGATCAATGACGTAAACGTAGGCACCTGATGACAATGGGTTTCCTTTAAATGTGCCGTCCCACCAAATGCTTTTTCCATTATTGTCAAATATTTTTTGTCCATAGCGGTTATACACTTTTACATCAGCGCCGGCATAGGCCTCCAGCGTTTCTATAACCCATGTATCATTGATGCCGTCTCCATTTGGTGTAAACGCGTCGGGCACAAACAGTTGCTCATAAACCTTTACAAGCACATTGTCTTTTGCAGTAACACATCCCTTATTTGAGTAAACATTTAGCGTGTATTCCTGGCTGGAAGTAGGGTTTACTTCCGGGCTAAGAGAATTTGCACCAGTTATATTCACATCTGGCGTCCAAAGGTAGGTAACATCAGTTCCTGCAGCCATTCCGTTTAGGGTTGTCGACTGTCCCTTAATAATTACTTTGTCCGGGCCCGCATCTGAGGATGGGTTTTCATTAACGACGATGGAGACCGAATCACTGGCAGCGCATTGATTGTTCAATACTTTCAGAATATAGTTAGTAGAAGTCATGGGCGAAGCTATTGGATTAGAGATGACTGTACTGGAAAGGCCAGTAACCGGAGTCCATTGGTACGACGTGATATTATTACTGCCGATACTTTGGAGTTGTACTGAATTTCCCGCGCATATTTCCTGGTCGTTTCCTGCATTTATCGTTGGCCGGCTGGTAAGTAAAACTGCGGTAGAATCAAGGCTTATACAGCCTTTGGAAGAAGTGCCTTTTACATAATAGATGCCATTATTTACAATAGCGGCGTCGGGAATATAAGGGTTTTGTTGGTTGCTGTTAAAATTCGAAGGCCCATTCCACGCAAATGTTGCACCATCGTTCGCATTCAGAAACAGGGAGTCTTGGGTACAATATCCACTTGAAGTTGCGTTGATCACAGGGTATTTATTTACCCCTACGGCTACAATATTAGATAAAATGGAACAGCCTGAAACATTGCTGTTCTCTCGCTGCGAAACCGCTAATTTATAAAAATATCTTCCGGGATCGGTTGTTGCAGGCCTGGAGTAAGTTACGTCGTTCGCGCCCGCAATATTTTTGTAAGACGTGCCACTGTCGGTACTTAACTGCCATTGATAAACAGGATCTGAATACCCTGCAGACACATCCGCGTGTAAAGTGAATATGGAATTATCTCCTGTACAAACATCCACCGAATCCTTTGATCCGTTAATATCTGCCAGCACCAGTGGGCCACATGGTCGAAACGTAATATCATCAAGCATTACATCATTTCCACATCCGCCCGGAGCATTATTAGTCATCCTTAAAACAACAGAACCATTTCCGACGGAGGTAGTAAAAAAGAAACCATATTGTTTCCAGTCACCTGTAGACGAAATATCATCGGTGGAATAAGATTTTAAAACAGTTCCAGTTGTTGTTTCGATTTTGAAAGTGATGTTGGGTTTTATGCCTGCTCCCTGGCAAGCGCTAGTTGTTAACAGACTAAATATCCACGAGGCGAACTCATAAGTTGTGTTAGGACAAAGCCCATCGACTTGTTTTACAAAAAAATCACCCGGCTGATACGATGCATTAACGATCATCATATAGCCATTTGGATCCCCTGTATGATCATGAGGAACTGAATACCAACTATTGCCGAAACAGTTACTGGTGGAATGAGCAATGGTATAATATCCATCATTAGGACAAACATCGGCTATGTAGGTGTAATTAGTAGTATTGCCTAATGGAGGTCCCGGATTAGAACCTGAACCAAAAGTGATGTCTACCACTGGATCTCCCAGGCTTCCCTGGCAAAGCTGTGCAAAAAGTTGGCCAGAGAAAATAAAAAATAAACACAAAAAAAATATTGAAAATTTAAAATATTCTCTCATTTGTGAAAGCAAGAAGTTTGTGAGGCATATTAATGAGCACAAATATAGGATTTAGTATTCTCCTTTGGTGGCGTGTTTAATTTTTTAATTGGAAATCTTAAATAATTGTTTATTTACTGTCAGATTTTAATCATTTATATAGTTTTGGGTAAATGAAAATTCGGGATTGTATTTTCATTTCAATTGATAAACAGATATTTTTGCCGAACCTTAATTAAAGTAATTCACTTTTCGGTCAACCAAAATAAAAATCGCAATGCACATCCTTTCGCGTCTTAAAATGATAAAAACTTTTGTATTTGATATGGACGGTGTATTAACTGACGGAAGCATCCTTGTGGATCATAACAATAACTGGCTGAGACAAATGAATATAAGGGATGGATATGCGCTGCAATTGGCTTCCAGTGAAGGCTTTGGTATAATAGTAATTTCTGGCAGTGATTCACCGCAGGTGCTTGACAGATTGCATAAGCTTGGAATTACAGAGGTGTTTATGAAAGTAAAAAATAAACAGCAATTTTTAAGAGACTTTGCCAAAGAGCGAAAAATTGATTTAAGCGAAGTACTGTTTATGGGGGATGATATACCTGATCTTATTTGCCTGCAGTTGGCAGGCGTAGGAGCATGCCCCGCGGACGCCGCATCAGAAATTAAGGAGATTGCTTCGTATATTTCTTCTTACGAAGGCGGTAAAGGCTGCGTAAGAGATGTAATAGAAAAAGTACTGAAACTCAATCATAAATGGAGTTTGCAAAATAATATACCTTCTACCTAACGGATCAAATCTTAAGCATTTATTCATGAAAGCTATTGCTGCATTTTTCAGATTAGTCCGGTGGCCCAATCTTTTATTTATTGTAATCACACAAGTGCTCTTTAGGTATTTTATCCTTCCGTTTGCATATCTTGAAGGTCACGAAGGTTATGAGACCATCAAACTCAACACTTCATTATTTTTTTTATTGGTGCTGGCTTCCGTTTGTATAGCAGGTGCGGGGTATATTATTAATGATTATTTTGATGTAAATATTGACCAGGTAAATAAATCTTCAAAAGTAATTATCGGAAGATTTATAAAACGAAGATGGGCGATTGTATTGCATGCCTTTCTTTCGTTGGTAGGTTTGGTATTGAGTATGTATGTGGGTTACCGTCTTAGTAATATTTTTATTCCCTTGTTCAACTTTGTCGCTATATTCATTCTGTTGGTTTACTCTACCACTTTCAAAAAAAAATTACTAATTGGAAATATTCTTATCTCGTTGCTGACGGCATGGGTCATATTAGTAATGACTTTGGCTGAGTATCGCTTCCGGATTTCTCCGAACGATGTAATCTGGCATCGGCTTTTGAAGCTTTCATTTGTTTACGCCGGGTTTGCTTTTATCATTTCGCTGGTTCGTGAAGTAATAAAAGATATGGAAGATAGGGAAGGAGATATGCGTTATGGCTGCACTACGATGCCTATTGTGTGGGGCGTGCCAGTTTCTAAAGTTTTTGCGGGAGTTTGGATTGTCGTTCTGGCAGCAATGGTGGCTGCCATACAAATCTATGTGATACAGCTAGGATGGTGGTTTTCGGCTTTATACTCAGTGGGAGCCATTATTATCCCTTTAATATGGGTATTGAGAAAGCTCTATACGGCAAATACCCCTGAGCAGTTTCATTATCTTAGTACCGCTATCAAGCTGATTATGTTTGCCGGCATCCTTTCTATGGTTTTTTTCTAAAATCAATCTAAAACATGCAAAAAATAATATTGGCATCAGGATCGCCGCGGCGTAAGCAATTATTGGAATTAGCCGAAATAGCTTTTGAAGTAATGATCTCCGAGATTGATGAAAGTTATCCTGAAGAATTGTCGCCCGCTGAAGTGGCAATTCATATTGCTTTCAACAAGGCACAAGAGGTAATGGTAAAATTCAGCGGGCAACACCAGGGTGATATTCCAACAATCCTGGCCGCGGATACGATAGTAGTTTTGGAAAACGAGGTGATCGGCAAACCCGTTAACAGGGAAAACGCCATCGAAATACTTTCTAAGCTTTCGGGTAAAACGCATAAAGTGATCACCGGTGTTTGCATTTTGTCCGGGGCGAATAAAAAATTATTTTCCGAAGAAACTGGAGTGGAGTTTCACGAATTGTCTTTAACCCAGATTGAATACTATATCGACCATTACAAGCCCTACGACAAAGCGGGCGCTTATGCCATCCAGGAATGGATAGGTGCCATAGGCATAAAAAGCATAAAGGGTGATTTCTACAATGTGATGGGATTGCCGGTGAGCAGGATAGTGGCCGAATTGAGAGGAATAAATCATAGTTGACAAAACCCTAAATAGAAAACTTTCGTATTTGTTCGTTCACTGTAACTAGAAACTTCAAGGAAAAGTATTTATACGAAGATAAAAACGCTTGTCAGGAAGCTTTCTCAAAAAAATCAGTAAAAATACTATGAAAATTGAATGGTTTTTCTATATTTGTGAACTGGAAACCTTCTTAAACACCAAAGAGAATCGTTAACCTGATCATTTTTAAGGATTTCGTCCGCAATCGGTTTCAATTTTTTAAGCCGAAATACTCCAAAACCCCTACTGTAGAATCATCAGTTATTCTCTATTCCAACCCTTTGTAATACCTCATTACTTCAGAGCCTGAATTTTTTTTATATGAGGAAATTATACCCGGAATTTAATAAAAATACTGTTTCATCTTTTTTGCTGAAGGCAATGCCTTGCAGGAAAATCTGCTTTTTATCTATATTATTTATTGCAGCGGGGTTCATTAATAAAACCTACGCGCAGCCTGGAAGTGCATGGGAATATTCGAGGGTAGTTACTTTAGCTGCCCCGACTCCTTTAGCCGATTACCAGGTACAGGTGCAACTGAATACAGCTAATACGGCTAATTATGCAGGTATCAATCCAGACCTAAGTGATCTTCGTTTTTATGAGGGAGCTATCCAATGTAATTACTGGATCGAGAAAACAGACCTTTTAGGAACCTCTATAATTTGGGTGAAAGTTCCAGTTGTGAATACTAGCTCGATCACGATGTATTATGGCAACCCTGCCGCTGTAACTACAAGTGACGGGAAGTCGACCTTCGATTTTTTTGATGACTTTTTGGGTAATTCATTAAACTCAAATTGGTCAACAAATACGTCAGGGGGTCCAATTACTGTTTCAGGGGGCGAAGTAAATTTAAATAATAATAATGTATCTGACAATAGTACACGGGTAAGCATGTCATCTGCTTTTCCAACGACTTCTGCCTCTTTTATAGTTGAAATTAAAAATAAGGAAACAGGATTCTACCGCAATAGATTTTATGCTACCAATAATAGTGTGACCGTAAGTCTTGGTCAGAATGATAATAGTCCGGGAACAGGGGATTACGGCTATTTTAGCGGAGGATCCAATAGTTCCACAGCATATTGTTATCCGAACACAACCCCCAACCTCAATGTAAATACGGATTATCTTACAAGGTGGGATATTACAGATGGAAGTACCTATAATTGGTCGACTTATTATTATCTTGGAAGTCGTTTAGACTATGCCCCTTATACGGTCACATCCTCTATCAGAACAATTAATATCGGGGTTACGGAATCTACTAATGCTTCCTCTATTGTTGACTGGGTGAGGGTGCGAAAAGGTACTGTTGATATAGTAGGTCTCAACTTAAGCCCACAGGTACAACTTGCGCCTACCATTTCGAGTTTCGCACAGTCCCCACTCATACTTTGTTCCGGAGGAACTGTTTCTGTTACTTTTAACGGTGATAATTTTGATAATACTTCCCAGGTTACTTTTAATGGTGTAGCTGCACAATCTTTCACTGTTGTTAGCCGTACACAAATTACCGCGACTTCACCACTGAATGTTACCTCTGGCCCGATAGTAGTGACCACTCCCGGAGGGTCAGTCTCCAGTCCAACTAATCTAGTAGTGAATCCATTACCTGGGCTGTTTACTGTTGGTGGTGGAGGGCATTATTGTGCCGGTGGTACTACTGGCCTGCCCATCACGTTAAATGGCTCGCAAAACGGCATCAGTTACCAGCTTTTACAAAATGCCACACCTGTTGGAACTCCATTAACAGGAAGCGGACCAGCACTCACTTTTCCGTTGCAAACAATACCTGCCGCCTACACTGTGGTAGCCACCATTTCGCCATCGGGTTGTAATCAAACTATGACAGGTGCTCCAACCGTTGTTATTGACCCTTTACCAACACCATTCAACGTTACCGGTACCGGAAATTTTTGTTCCGGAGGAGCAGGACTGGCTATCGGCTTGGATAATTCGCAATCAGGGGTTAATTATCAATTGCTTCTGGGCGGAACTGCAGTGGGAGCAGTCAAACAAGGGGTAACAGGTAACCCTATTTCTTTTGGACTTCAAACTGCTGCGGGTAGTTATAAAGTAACTGCCACTTATGCCACGGGTACCGCTTGCTCCCAAGATATGACTGGAAGCGCAGTGGTAACTGTAAATCCTCTACCTACCGGCACTATCGCCGTAACGGAAACTTCCGGAAACGGGCCAGTTAATGACGGAAAAATATGTGCGGGAGATCCAATCACTTTTACTGCGCCAATCAATTATTCCAGCTATACCTTTAAAATAAACGGCAATCCTGTTAGCCCTCAGCCAGGATCCAATGTTTACACAACTTCTTCTTTAACTCCGGGAACGCCTGTTATAACTGTAGAAGTAGTAGATGAGAATGGTTGTAACGGCACTTTTAATACATCAGTTCCTGTTTCGGTAAGTACTTTGCCAACTGGTACTTTTGCTCCTGATGTCAATGACGTTTGCCCTGGCACAAAAGTGACCTTTAATGCTCCAACGGGGTATGCGAAATATGTGTTTAAGGTAAATGGCGTCTCGCCGGTCGACAGGGGAACTTTATCAAGTTATAGTTACACGACACTTGCCAACGGCAATGTGGTGAGCGTGGACGTCACTAACAGTAATGGTTGCATGCAAACATTTACGGCTGCTGCAATGATCATTAAACCGATACCGGCAGCCGCCGCAAAGCCTTCTGGTACTACAGAACTTTGTGCCGGAACCAGCAATGTTACCTATACAGTGTCTGCTATTACTTATGCTACAAGTTATGTCTGGTCATTACCAACCGGGGCTTCTTTTGTGGGTGGTTCGACAGGTAATACTGTTACCGTAAATTTTTCAAATACAGCTTCCACCGGAAATATAACTGTTGCCGGAGTAAATGGATGCACAACCGGAACTTCGTCGTCTTTGCAGGTAACTATTAACCCATTACCTGCCGCAACGATTTCAGGTACTACCACGCTTTGTCAGAATGCTGCTGCGCCAACTGTTACATTTACCGGAAGTCTGGGCACCGCTCCTTATACATTCAGTTATAACATAAACGGAGGCCCAACGCAAACCATAGTGTCAACCGTTAATACTGCAACTCTAAGTGCGCCAACTACCACAGCCGGATCCTTTACCTACAATCTAATTAGTGTAAAAGACGCAAGTGCTACCACCTGCGGCAGTACGATCACTGGCGAATCAGCAACGGTGCTCGTTAACCCTATACCGTTAGCAGCTGTAAAACCTACAGGCACTCCGACGGTTTGCCAAAGCACTTCCGTTGTGGCTTATTCTGTTACGCCCATCACCTATGCGGATGCGGCAGGTTATCATTGGGCGTATTCCGGTACCGGAGCCACTATTCATAATGGTACTTCAAATAATATCACGATTGATTTTGCCGCGAATGCTACATCGGGCGATCTGACTGTTTATGGTCAAAATTCTTGTGGAGTTGGTGCGGTATCTGCTATCTATCATATCACCGTAAATCCTTTGCCGACTGCGACAATAGGCAAGGATGCTAATCCGAAAGAATGTCTGAACTCGCCAACCAAGCCGGGAGTCGTATTTACAGGTGCGGTTGGTAGTACGCCCTATACATTTACTTACACTGTGAATGGAGGAGCAAGCCAAACGGTTTCCACTACCGGGGGAAATTCCAGTGTTACAGTTTATCAACCTACTACAAGATCAGGCACTTTTACTTATGCGTTGGTTAGCGTGCAAGATGGGAGTACTACTCATTGCGCAAATGCGCAGGCAGGAAGTGTGAATGTAATCATTGACACCTTGCCTGTTCCGGTTTTGATTGGCCCTGACCAGATATGCCCGGATCAGACGCTAAGCTATACCACCCAAAGCGGAAGTGGAATTCACAATTATATTTGGACATATACGCATGGTATCCCAACAGCGGGTGGCAAAACGACTGATGATAACATCACGATCCATTGGGATAATAATACGATTCCTAAATCTGTACTGGTAAACTATACGGATGCTAATGGATGTTCCGGCAACACTTCAGTTTCTGTGGTGAGTACCTCGCCTGACATACCTGCCTTTAACACGAGCGGCCCGAAAAAAGTTTGCCTGAATTCTACCGGTAATGCGTATCAGGTGCAAACCGGTTATTCAGATTACGTTTGGGCTGTAACAGGAGGTACGATTACGTTAGGTGGTGGCCTGGGTGACAGCACAACAGATAATTCTGCAACGGTAACCTGGAATGCGGCGGGCCCACAATCCATCAGTGTGAATTTTAATTCCGGCATATGCTCGGCTCCGGCACCTACTGTTTATCCTGTTACGGTAAACACCTTGCCTACTGCAACTGTTGCAACCAATAATGCGGCTGTTTGCCAAAATGGAACTTCTCCAATAGTAACTTTTACAGGCGCGGATGGAGCAGCTAACTATACTTTTTCATATACTCTCAACGGAGTGGTACAATCCGATATCGTTTCTTCGGGAGCTTCCCAAACTGTATCGGTTCCTACAACGGGTACACCGGGAGACTATATTTATCAACTAACCAATGTAGCGGACAATAACACTTGCTCGCAAACTCAGACCAATGCAGTAACTGTTACCGTACATCCTTTGCCTACAGCTACTATCAGCGGTACCACTGCTGTTTGTGCCAATAGCACTCAACCTGTCATTACTTTTACCGGATCGAATGGCACGGCTCCTTATACTTTTACTTATAAGATTGGCACCGGTTCCAACCAAACCGTTACAACTACGTCAGGAAATTCTGTAACCGTTCCAGCACCTACTGGCACTCCGGGAACGTACGACTATAACCTGGTAAGCGTAAAAGATGTTTTTGGTTGTACACAAACTGCTACAGGAACAGCTACAATAACCGTACATCCATTGCCAACAGCAACAATGACAGGTCCGACTGCCTTGTGTTTAAATGATGCTGCGAATATTACGTTCACTGGATCCAATGGCACCGCACCTTATACATTTACCTACACCATTGACGGAGGCGCTAACCAGTCAGTATCTACTACCTCCGGTAATACCGTTACAGTTCCGATAACGACTACTGTCGCGCATACCTTTACCTATAAGTTGATCAGTGTGCAGGATAATTCTTCTACGGCTTGTGCACAAAGTCAAACAGGAACGGTAAGTGTAATCGTTAGCCCCGTTTCAGCGGGAGGTACTTTAACAGGAACTGCAACGGTTTGTACCCCTACCAATAGCGGAACCATTAATTTAGGTTCTGATAAGGTGGGTAACGTTATCAGATGGGAATCTTCTACAGATGGAACTACCTGGCTCCCTATTTCAAACGTAACTAGTTCACTAACATATTCCAACTTAACGATCACCACACAATACCGCGCAATAATACAAAGCGGCACCTGCACAGAAGCGCCTTCTAATGCCGTAACCATTACAGTGAATAGGAAAAATGGTGGTGCAGTGACTCCCGGGCCTTCGGGTACCGGAACTATTTGTGCCGGAACAAGTGGCTCTGTGCTTTTAAGAGGAAACTCGGGGTCCGTTTTGTGGTGGGAATATTCTACAAATGGTGGTCTGACCTGGATCGTAGATGCAAGTAAAAAAGATACTTTTTATAATTTTATAAACATTGATACAACTACATGGTACCGGGCATTGACGCAGGCTACGCCTTGTGATACAGCCTATTCTACCATTCAAAAAGAAACTGTGAATCCGCGTCCGAGTGCAACAATCAGCGGTGTGACTCCAATTTGTATCGGTGGGAGTACTACGCTGACCTTAAACTTGACAGGTTCCGGTGCGATGACTGGTACTGTGTTGGAAAAGGACGGCACTAATACAATTACCAACAGTATTCCGTTTGCCGGCACTTCTGGTACCCCGATTGTATTAACGGGAATTACGCCTGCTACTTCTTCCAATTATACTATTTCAACGCTTCAAGATGCGAATTGCACCTCGACCGGAATAACCTACTTACCTAACTATACTACCATAACGGTAAATCCTTTGCCTGCACCGGTAGTGATTACTCCGGGGAATACGACTATTTGCTCAGGTAGTATTCTGCCTTTGTCTTCTGTAGAAAATCACGCGGGTAATTTTAGTCCTGATTGGACTTCTTCACCTAATTTTACTATTCCGGATAACAACCCAACCGGTGTCAGCAATGCCATCACAGTTCCTACTGGAACCATTCCTGTTGGTGGCGTTGTAGATAGTGTACAGGTAACTTTGAACGTTCAACATCCGGAAGTAAATGATCTGTCCATTAACCTTGGATCTCCCGATGGAAAAATAATTACATTGGCAGCTTATAGCTTGTATGGCCCTAATCTTACAAAAGATACTATTAGCAGCCGCACTTCGCAATACCCTGTGGTTACAACAGGCAGTTCTCCATACACAGGGACCTACTCTGCAGAAGGGGATAATCTCTATGGTGCGGAAGCAGGCAATGCAAATACCCGGAAGTTTACTGATCTGTTTGGTACCACCTTGAACCCGCCTAATGGAAACTGGATTTTATATATTACAGACGGCACGGCGGGAAATACCGGAATACTTCAAAACTGGACGTTAACCATATACTATCATGTACCGGTGAACCCTATAAACATAGTGTGGTCGCCCTTGGACAGCCTGTTTACAGATCCATCGGCTACCATTCGTTACACGGGTGACGCGAGGCCAACGGTATATGCAAAGCCGTCTGCTACTACTATCTATACAGGCAAAGCGGAAGATGCTAACTCTTGCACTACTGCGTCCAACGTTACAATTACGGTCACTCCTGCTCCGGTGGTAACTGTCCAGGCGGATTACTGCTCCGTTCCTAATAAGGTGCAGTTAACTGCAAGCTCCATACCGGCAGCTTCGTCTTATGTGTGGAATACAGGCGAAACCACCAGCGTGATCAATGTGGATGAAGCAAAATTATATACCGTTTCTGCTACCACAGGACTGCATTGTGTAGGGACAGGATTCTTAAGCATTGCCCAGGAATTGGTAAAGAATGGAAATTTTGAAGCGGGCAATACAGGGTTTTATACAGAATATGGCTATGTAGCGCCTCCGGGAAATCAGACAGGTGCGGGCTCATTATATCCGGAGGGATTGTATGCGGTTGATACTAATGCTAACAATTATCATAATCAGTTTTTTGGAAAAGACCATACTACACCGGCACAAACCGGCAAGTTTATGATATTGAATGGAGCCCCGGGAACAGGTATCATCTGGCAGGAAACAGTATCGGTGCTTCCCAATACCAATTACTACTATAGTGCCTGGGGAATGAATTTGAATCCCAATTCGCCTGCAAAGTTGCAGTTTTCGGTAAATGGGCTTAATATTGGCACAATCGCTGACTTGACAGTTGCTGAACAACCGACAAGTGCCGCGGGAGTGGATATAGGTAATTGGGTCCGGTTCTATTATGGGGCAACAAACGGATGGTTTTCGGGCTCTGCAACTACTGCCGTCATTCAAATTGTTGATTTGAATACGGATAGAAACGGTAACGATTTCGGTCTTGATGATATTTCCTTCGCTACCCTCTCTACCTTCATTAGGCTCACAAGTGCTGCTGGCACTGACAATCAAACAATGTGCAGGGGCGATAAAATGACCGATGTTACTTACACCGTCGGCAGTGGTGGCATTCCAACTGTTACCGGATTACCAAACGGGGTTATCGCGGAATTTAAAAACGGTATCACACTTACCATTAGTGGTACACCTGACGATACTTCTGGTGTCTATAATTACACGATCACCACTACGGGTAAGTGTGCTAATCCAACTACTGCTACCGGGCAAATAACAGTAAACGGACAAAAAGCGACACTTTCTTCGTCAGCGGGAACTGACAGCCAGGTAGTATGTAAAGGAACTCCGATAACACCAATCAAATATACCCTTAGCCAACTGGCTACGGGAGCCTTCGTTTCTCATTTGCCAACAGGTGTTAAAGCCGACACATCTGGCAATGTGATTACTATCACAGGATCGCCTGTAGATTCCGGCACATTTACTTATAAAATAGTCACTACCGGCGCTTCATGTAATGCGGATAGCCTGTCCGGTACGATCAGGTCCACTGTGCAAACGATTCAAAAAGCATCGGGCGACGATAATCAAACCCTATGCATCAACATTAAAATGGGTGATGTTGTTTACGCAGTTGGCGGAACAGGTAGCGGTGCTGTTGCTTCAGGATTACCCTCAGGTGTCAATGGCTTTTACTCAGGAGGAAATTTCACGATTTCCGGCACACCTACTGTTTCTGGCTTATTTAATTATACGATTACTACCAGCGGTACCTGTGAAGCGGCAGCCATTACCGGCGCCATCACAGTTTCTGCGAATGCAACAGTAAATCTGAACGTAGGATCCAATGCTGCACAAGTAAAATGTTTTAACTCACCGATAGATAATATAAACTATACGATCACTGGCGCTCACGATGCAGATGTTAAAGTAACAGGGTTACCTGACGGAGTTGGTTATACAGTAAATAGTGGCATTGTTACTATTACCGGAACGCCAACCGAATCCGGCGCATTTACTTACACAGTAACAGCGACAAGCTCTTGTGTGGGTGCTTCAACGAATGGTACAATCACCATTGACCCGCTGGTAAATACCGGAACGTCGTTTACTACAAATTTTGCACAGCTTTGTTCCACACCATCCGGCACACTTACCTTAAATGGATCTTCCGGAACTATCGATCATTGGGAAGGTTCAACAGACGGTGGTTTTACCTGGGCTACAGTTAAAATAGGCAATAATAATATTTTATCTTTTACAGTGACCACCACCACTTATTTCAGAGCGGTGTTTGATGGCGGTGTATGCGGCGATTCCTATTCTTCTCCTTATACCATTGGAGTCCACAACTTATGGACGGGACAAGAAAGCACAGACTGGAACGATGCGAATAACTGGTCTGACGGAAACTTGCCATCCACCTCATGTCCGGATGTAAAGATTCCGCAGGTGGCTTCAAACAATTATCCTTTGTTGGCTTCGGGAACAGCCACCATTACTAATCTTGAGATCGACGCCAATGCTTCAGTAACAGTAAACGGTACCGGTTTATTACAGGTAGCAGGTTCTGTCGCGAATTCGGGGACATTTGATGTCACAGCGGGTACCATTGAGTTTAACGGTGCGTCCGGTCAAAGTATAAATGGCAATACTTTTAAAAATAATACGATACAGAATTTAATTGTCAGCGATCCCGGTACACTTTCTGTCGGATCATCCGGGGGTGCATTTCAGATTTCCGGAGACTTAACTTTTGGCAATGCAACAAATGGCAAATTGAATACCGGTAACAATCTGACATTGCTTTCCACCGCCTTGGCTACGGCAAATGTTGGGGTGTTACAAGCTGCCAATTCAATCACGGGGGAAGTAACTGTAGAGCGTTATTCTGCCGCAATTAATAACTGGCAGTTCCTTGCAGTGCCAACTCAGACCACTCAAACGATACACCAGGCATGGCAGGAAGACCAGCCTACCGGCAATACCACAGCTATAATTGGCTATGGTACGCAGATTACAGGACCGGTACTTGCTAACGGACTTGACTTTTCCAGCCCTAATCCGTCTATGAAATATTGGAATAATCCTACGCAGGCCTTCATAAATATAACAAGGACTGATATACTTTTCCCGGATATTCAAAATGGATTAGTTCAAAACGGTTTCTTCCTGTTCATTCGTGGCGACAGGCGCGCCACTGCAGATCTATCATCACCTCACTTTGCAACAGTAATGCGTACCAGAGGGAAATTAAATACAGGTTCGGTTAGTTTCAATATTCCGGCGAATTCTTTTTATTCTTTAGGAAACCCGTATGCTTCGCGCGTAGACGTTAGGAAATTAGCAGGAATTGGAGGCGTCAATTCTACTTTCTACGTATGGGATCCGTTAGTATCCGGGGACCGTGGCGCCGGAGGCTATCAAACTTTTTCTCCGACAAATTCCTATTGGCCTACGGTTCCTACTGACTACTATGCTGACAAAATTCAGTATCCGTATATTGAGTCAGGGCAGGCAATCTTCGTAAATAATAATGCGAGCACTCAGGTAACGCTCACTTTCAACGAAAGTGCTAAAGCCACCGGAAGCCACCTTGCATTTCGTGGCGAAGATTCGTCTCCAAGCGAGTTCATAAGGACGTTCTTATGCACGGCTGCCGGAAAAATTATAGATGGAAACGCGGTGGCATTTAACAGTCGTTATAAAAACGGGATCGATGTGAACGATGCTATAAAAATGAAAAATTCTGGAGAGAATTTAGGCTTGAGATTAGATGGGGTGATCTTAGCCGTCGAAGCCCGTGCGCCTGTAAAATCTATCGACACGGTTTATTTTGATCTGACAAATCTTGCAAAAGAAACCTATCAATTCCAGTTCAATCCGGATAACATGGACAAGGAAGATTTAAAGGCTTATTTGATCGACAATTATCTAAAGACAACAACTGATGTGAGCCTAAGTGGTATTACCTCATCTAGCTTTACGGTTAATTCAGATGCTGCTTCTTACGCGGAAGATCGATTTATGGTTGTATTTAAACGATCAATAGCAGCAGCACCAGTAATACCAACACCGTTTACATTTGTATCGCTTACGGCCAACCAGGCAGATAAGGATATATTGGTGGTATGGAATGTGAAAAATGAAAATAACATGCTTGATTATGAAGTGGAAAAGTCTGTTGATGGAATTAATTTTGTTAAGCAAGAAACAGTAAATGCGACCAATAGCGGCGCGGCAAGTTACCAGTGGACTGATAACAACGCCCTACCAGGAGACAATGGATATCGGATAAGAAGTGTTGATAAAAATGGCAAAGTAGTGTACAGTACGGTGGTAAAGGTTTCAATCAGCAATTTTAAAACGGGTATCAGTATTTATCCAAACCCGATTACTGACGCAGTCATTCATTTACAATTCATCAACCAGCCGCAAGGCAAATACCGCATCAGGTTATTGAATCCGTTAGGACAGGTGATCCTGGCAAAAGAAATTACTTATGCCGGCGGAAATGGAAGCGAGGACATTAAATGGGATTATAAAATGGCTCATGGCATGTATCAATTAGAAATCATAAAACCTGATCGGAGTGTCCATATCATAAAAGTTCTGTATTAAGGGGTGATAAAACCATCATCAAAAATGTAAATGGCCGGGAAAATCCCGGCCATTTTTTTTATAAACAAATGAGAGTCTTGATATTCAAATGTATTTCATAAGCTAAAATTTTTCGCACAGGTGACAAAAACTAAAATACAGGTTATTTGTGCGTTTACTGTATCCAAAAAATTAATTCTTGTGGATTTACAAAAAACACTTTCGTGGGTTCTTAAATAAAAATTCGGATTAATTGTTGGTTTACTGTAGATGAAAACTTTCGAGTGTCGGTGATCATCTCCCAAAGTGCGCGACAACATGAATCAATTAATATCATTTTATCTCGTTTCCGTCTTTATCCATTGCTGGCATGGGCCTCCCGTCTTTTGGGATATAAAATTTATGGCGCTCTATGATAATTTTATTATTGTAAATTTCAAAAATAAATAATCCGGCGTGCCTAAAATTGGACTTATCCAGTGTGAGGTAACTTTCCGGTATTTTCTTGAGTTCGAATAAAAAGGTCCCGTCTTCCTCGTAGAACTTTATCGTGTATTTGTTTTTCGTTAAATCGGGCAGGGAGATAATCACGTTGTTATCTTTTCCTGTATAAACATGCCTGGAAGGAACAAAAACATTTTTCTCTTTATTCGGTGCCTCTTTTATAATATGGGTTTCTATGGGCGGAAGCACTTTTAGCGTATCTAGCCCGGGCCGTTGAGATTTCGTGAAAATGTAAGAGCCACCTTCAAAAGAAACGAATACCCTGTAATATTGATCGGATGGAATAAATTCTTTGGTATCTGTAAATCCGTTGACACCAGGCGCTACATTTAAGACGCTTCCAATGGTTTTGAAATTTTTGAGACTATCTCCTGATCTCTGTATCATAATGTTGGTTGCATTATAATACGGATTGTTCCAGGAGACCAAAACCTTTTGGCCTAATTGAGTTACTGTTATTTTGGGTAAAGTGTCTTGCGCAAAAGTTGTTTTTTGCAGACAAACCAGTAGGAAGAGGATTATGGTTAAAAATCTATACATTCAGCACGCCGAAGCTATTAGTTTTTCGTAATTGCAAATATAATATCTTGTTAAACAAAATACCAGCGCAAAGATTAAAAAAAATGAAATATAAATTTATTTTATCCTAAAATTAAACCTCTGTTCAATAGAAGCAATCACAAATCTAAAATGTCCTGCCAGTTACTTTTCTTTAATTTTGAAACCAATAATATTCAGCCATGGACTATAACTACCTTCCGCTCGATAACGGCACCCTTACGTTTCAGCAAATAAAGAATTTGTTGGAATATAAACAATCCCTCTCGATCACTTATGCGGCTCACGAAGCCATCTCAAAATGCCGTGAATACCTTGACAAAAAAATCAATTCATCATCGGAACTATTTTATGGTATTAATACAGGGTTTGGATTCTTGCAGGATGTGCAAATTGAAAAAGAACAATTGAATACACTGCAAAGTAATTTGTTGTTATCGCACGCGTGTGGCTTGGGGGAAGAAGTGCCTGACGAGATCGTAAAACTGATGATGATGCTCAAAATGAAATCTTTGAGTTACGGCTATTCCGGAATTGGAATAGAAGCGGTGAAAAGGCTGACGGACATGTATAACAATGACGTGCTTCCAATAGTTTATACGCAAGGGTCACTTGGAGCTTCCGGCGATTTGGCACCGTTGGCACATATTAGTCTCCCGCTAATTGGGAAAGGAGAAATTAAGTTGGCCGGTAAAAAAATGAAACCAGAAGATGCTTTAAAAAAAATGGAATGGGAACCGATTCTACTTCGAAGTAAAGAAGGTCTGGCATTGATAAATGGCACGCAATTTATGAGCGCTTACGGAATTTATAATCTTATCAAGTCTGATCAATTATTGCAGTGGGCCAATATAATTTCCGCTATTTCTTTCGATGCCTTTAATTGTAACCCAGAATGCTTTCATGAAAAATTACAGGCCATCCGCCCACATCCCGGACAGATCTCCGTTGCCGGTGACTTACGGAAGATTTTAAAAGGAAGCGAAATTGTTTTGGAGAAAAAAAAGCAACTTCAGGATCCTTATTCATTTCGTTGTATTCCCCAGGTACACGGCGCTTCAAAGGATACTTTCGAATTTGTACTGAAAACATTTTTACAGGAAATAAATTCGGTTACTGATAATCCCAATATTTTTCCTGATGAAGACAGGATAGTTAGCGGAGGAAATTTTCATGGGCAGGCATTGGCATTAGGATTGGATTTTCTCGCCATTGCTATGAGCGAGATTGCTAATATTTCTGAGCGAAGAATATATCAACTGCTAAGTGGGCAAAGAGATTTGCCTTTATTCCTGGTGAAAAATTCCGGGCTAAATTCGGGATTGATGATTCCGCAATACACCGCGGCTGCTATAGTAAGTGAGAATAAGCAATTATGCACTCCTTCGAGTGTTGATTCGATCTCATCATCTAACAACCAGGAGGATCATGTAAGTATGGGCGCCAATGCGGCTACCAAATGTTATCGGCTAATTGGAAATGTGGAAAAGGTTTTGGCGATAGAACTGATGACGGCTATTCAAGCTTTGGAATATCGAAGACCGTTGCGTTCATCGCCGGCAATAGAAATGCTGGTGACAGAATTCAGGAAGAAAATTTCATTTAATAATACTGATCGTTTTCTGCATGAGGATATGGTCGGAGCAATGGATTTTATGAAAGAATATAAATTAAAGGGATTTCTTTAAATGGATTGTTGTTCTCTCAACGAATCCATTTTCTTTTAGTTCAATTCAAAGTCTGTTAAATCAATCAACGGCCTTCTTTCATAAACTTTTCATGCAATGAAATTACCTGTGGAATCAACATTTGTTGCTCATCATTTACGATGACGAAATCACACCTTTTCATTTTCTCATCTTCATCCATTTGCAATTTCATTCGGGCTTCTACTTCTTTACGTGTTACATTGTCGCGTTTCGTTGCCCTTTCGATTCTTAGCTCTTTTGGTGACTTGACGCCAATCACATAATCTAAATTTTTATTGGAACCACTTTCAAAAATAAGCGCGGCTTCTTTTATCACGTAAGCAGACTTTTGTTTTTCCATCCACTTCCTGGCATCGTAGATTGTTGCCGGATGAACCAATGAATTAAGAAGCGCAATTTTTTTGGGATCGTTAAATACCTGCCCGGCTAAATACTTTCTATTAAGGGAGCCATTTTCATAAGATGATTCACCAAAATACTTAATGATGTTTTCTTTAAGATTTTCATCTTCCACCATCAGTCTTTTTGATGCGTCATCCGAACTGTAAACAGGAATACCAAGCACACCAAATATGCCGGCAGCGGTGCTTTTGCCGCTGCCAATTCCCCCGGTAATTCCTATTCGTAACATTTCTTTTTGGATATATATCCAGCAAAGTTTGATGCACTAAATCATTCAAATATCAACCAATCCGACATCTTACCTATTTTATGGGAGCCGGAGTTTGTACTGCATTCAGCTTGGCGCTCATTTCCATACTTATAGCGGTCTTTTCCATCTTCATGTATGAGCCTGGATTGGTTTCAAGCATGAAAGTGCCATCTTCGTTCATTTTATTGATCGTCCCGTGTATGCCGGCGATAGTAACTATTTTGTCTCCTTTTTGCAGATTGGCCAAAAACGTCTTTTGCTGCTTTGCTTTTTTTGCCTGTGGCCTTATCATAAACATCCAGAAAACAAGGACCATTAATCCTAAAAATACAAACTGAAATCCACCGCCGCCCTGGCCCTGTCCTAACATTAAAAACACTGTTGCTAAATTCATATTATTTGTTTGTTTGCTGTATTTACAGCGGTTAAAAAAAACTATTGATGATCAGAATTAATTTTTCGCATTCACAATTCCAGTTAACAATAAAGTGGGGAATGAAGGGTAAGCATTAGAGACAACTCTAATTGTTTTATGCGCAGGTCCTTGTTTTCCTTCACTATTAAAAACTACTTTTAACACTCCAGTTTCTCCTGGCTGGATTGGTTCTTCCGGCTTTTCGGGTACGGTGCAGCCACAACTGGCTACAGCCGAAGCCACTACCAATGGATGCTTGCCAGTATTTTTGAAACGGTAATTGAACGTAACTTTCTCGCCCTCGGTTATCTTGCCAAAATCGTAAACGGAATCCAACACAGCTACAGATGTAGAATCATCAAACTGAGGCGCGCCGTTTCCACTAAGTCCAAGATGGTTTTTTTGATTCCTGATATTACAGGAAAATAACGTACAAACTACACAGAAAATAACTACTAATTTTTTCATCCCGGTTTTTTGCAAATGTATTATAAAGTACTGTTTTTGTAATTCGTCTTATGGATTTTATTTTCCGCCAGAAACTCTTTGTGAATGTTATCGAGAATACCGTTTACAAAATGGCCACTTTGCTCCGTGCTGTATTCTTTTGCCAGGTCTATATATTCGTTGATCGTCACGCGCGGTGGAATGGTCTCAAAATATAATAATTCGCATAAGCCCATTTTTATCATGATCATATCAAGTAAAGCGATACGTTCCGAATCCCAGTTTTTTAATCTCGGCTTAATAATGTTGAGGCAAAATTCATCCTTATCAATTACCGCCTCCAGCAGGTCTTTTGCAAATTTCATTTTCTCCGCACCCACCATCTGGTCAAAATCAAAGGCGGACGGTTTTTGTAAAAATTTAGCCATCAGCAAGATCATCATGTCACCATCATCATCCCAATGAATAAATTTTTCTTCCACATCGCTGGTAAAATATTCATCGGGCAACATGAGATCTGAAAAAATAAATTCTAATATATTTTTTTCTGATTTTTTGTCTCGCGATTGCAGTTCGATGTATTCCTTATATTCGGGAGAATGAGTTAAAGCCAAATAGGATTTTTTGACCATTTCATCATCGATCAGGTATTTGATCTTGAATTTTTCTACAGACGTAGTGAAAGAAGCGTTTTCTGTAATTTTCCAGACCAATTCATTTCCGGCTATTTTTGTGTTTATTTTGAGATCGCTTTCTGTAGGCAGGTATTTTTGTGATTTTTTTAAGGCATCCTTCTCAGAGTATCGCGCCACTTCCAGCATATAGAAAACAAGGTAAGTAAATAACTGTTGGGCATTCTCAAGGTTCTTGTTTAGAATCTGCAATGGTTCGCTTACGCGGGTTTCCCGATTCATAGATTCAACGCTGTAAAGCGTCTGCATCACTTTCACCCGAATATTTCTTCTACTTAGCATCTTTTTAAGAACTTATTTTTGGGCTGCGAAGATAAGGGGAAATTGGCTTATTGGTCAATTTGTTAAATGGTTGATTGGTTAACTTGTCAATTGGTTCATTCCCTGGCTAATTAGCTAATCAGGCACTATCTAATCAGAATTAAACTTGTTGTCAGTGAAAGAACCTTTCTTGAGGATTTTTGTTTTGTTCTTTTCATATCGCTTCTCCTTTTCACTCATCTTTTTTAAATACTTTTGGTACCTCAAAAAAATAAACTATTTAATATGATTGATTTTATCCGGCAACCCTGGCCCTGGTATGTAGCCGGTCCTGTAATTGGGCTTACCGTTCCACTTCTTTTACTGGTAGGCAATAAAACTTTGGGAATCTCAAGTTCGCTACGGCATATTTGCGCCATGTGTCTCCCTGCAAAAATTCCTTTTTTAAAGTATAACTGGAAAGATTATTTGTGGAATATTTATTTCGTTGTTGGTCTGCTAATCGGTGGTTTTATTGCAGGGGTGTTATTGCAACCGGTACATGTCATGCCTTTGTCGGATGCTACCTGGCAAAATTTACAGGCCTTAGGCGTTTCGAAACAAAATGGAATTTTACCTGTGGAAGTGTATAGTTGGGCGCATTTACTTACCTGGAAACATTTAATAATCACAGTGGGCGGAGGATTTTTAGTGGGTTTTGGTACCCGGTATTTAGGTGGCTGCACCAGCGGACACGGCATAGCAGGCATCTCTATGATGCAATGGCCATCGCTGTTGGCAACCGTTTTGTTTTTCCTGGGCGGTATTCTAACTGCTAATTTTATTTTACCCTTACTTCTTAAATAACCATTATGAAAAAAAGAAATTTTCTGTTCCTGCTGATAGGAACTTTGTTTGGAATAGCGCTAATGAAATCAGATGCGGTTTCGTGGTTTCGCATGCAGGAAATGTTCCATTTTCAGGGCTTTCAATTGTTTGGAATTTTTATTACCGGTATCGCTTCTTCCGCATTGGGAATTTTTATTATTAAAAAATTCAATATAAAAACAATCGATGGAGAACCCGTGAAGATTGATAAAAAAGAATTCAACTGGGGATACGTGTATGGGTCACTGTTATTCGGTGTAGGTTGGGGGTTGACAGGCGCGTGCCCCGGACCTATTTATGTACAAATTGGGAGCGGATTGAGCATCGCAGTTGTTACGTTGTTGAGCGCGCTCGCCGGAACGTGGGTGTATAGCTATTTGAAACCGAGATTACCACATTGAATATTTGGGAGGAACTAGATTGGCCCAGTAAATAAACAAAAAGTGGTATTTCTTATTTTGCGGCGGCAGATTGACATTTTAATAACTTCATTTGCATAACTGATCAACGTTGGAATGGCTTTTTTACTCTTAGGGGCTTTTTCTCAAAAGAGGGGATCGATTTTCTGAAGAAAAATAATTATTAGTTTGCGTGAAATCTCTTAATAATGAAATTAAATCACATTAACCTGGTAGTAAACAATGTAGCGAAAGCGATTCATTTCTTTGAAACTTATTTCAACTTTAATTGCGTTGAAATAAAAGGCGATAGCATTATTGCCATTCTTGTCAATGAAGATGAATTTACTTTGGTACTTACGAAAGCAAAGGATGGCCATGCAAAATATCCCGAATCTTTTCACATTGGATTTCTACAACGCAGTGCTGAGGACGTGACCCGACTATACCACCAATTAAAAACTGCCCGACTGGTGGACGAACAGGAACCGCGAAAGATAAGGGACAGCTTTGGCTTCTATTTTAATTTTGAAAACATAATGATAGAAATTTCGACTTATTCGGATTGAAGTTAATTATGGCTGGCAAAATTTAAATTATGGCCAAATAGTAAACCGACAAAAAACCGATATTTTCATTCAATCCAAAAATTATTTCCTGACGGTACAAACGCAATCGTTTTCATTGAAATCGATTGCGATAAGGTTATAACTATTCATCGAAACGAGTTCCACAGTGAAGCAATAAATAACGCTCTTTTTTATTTTCTGCCAACTTATTCATCAGGCCCGTTTGATAGATTTAATATCTTACCATTTTCCCAGGCTTTCTTTTCCAGGTTGTAATTTTTCTTATTTTGTTTGGTAAGATGTGGATCGTCTAAAGAAATCAGATTCGGCTTTCCGGCGTTTACCCAGGCTGTGTACCAAAAGGAAGCTACATTGTATATCGAAATGCGTAATTGATTTTCTATCATTCCATCTAAAGCCGTGTTAAATTCACGGGCATATTCATCTGAATAAACGGGTGAGTTATAAAACATCACTGTATCACCGCTACTGTCTTTTTTATACACGTTGTCTTTTGTGAATCGGTCTCTTACTTGTTTATCTTTTGCCATTATCGTATCTACCACTACATGCGACTGTGCAATAATTTCCATTGTTTTGGCAGGAATGTCTTCAATATATTCTGCTGGCGCTGTTTTAAAATCATAGGTGCTTCCGAACAATTGAGGCAGTCGCGACTCCCAAAGTGCATGTACTCCCTTCTGACCGGTTAATTGTCCGTCGTAGTTGGATGTGGTATGAAGCGGTTGGCTGGCATCTGCAATGTAATGTGAAAGATCGGCAGCTAAAAAAAGTATTTCAGATTTATTTCTTTTCTTAAATGCGTTAGTTAATTTTTCTGTGAGCGTTTGAATATACCAAGGTACGTAACCCGTTTTATTTAAAAAAGCAGCACCAAATTTTTTGAATGCTTCGTCACTTGTTTTCGGGAAAGAGTCTAAAGGTATTTTAAAATCTTCCACATCTATAAAATGCCGCGGGCTTTCATTTTTATCGCCGATTAGGGCTCTTCTCAAATCCGGTACCACCGCAGATTCTGTAATAAAATCTATGTGGTTATAAAAGAATACCTGCATGGGTGATGGCAACGCAAAAACTGCGGCACGACTGATATGTTTATGTCCCCATTGTCCCCAGGCAAAAGCGAGACTGATACTTCCCGCTATGAGTAAAACAACGAAGCTCGTCTTTAAAATTTTTGATTTCATGCGAATGATTAAAGTGTGATATATGTGGGTATAAATATACGCATGATTAAAATTAGAGGGCTTAAGAATGTTTTTATTCTAACACAATTATTTATTAATTTTTTAAAAAATAAGTATTGTGAATCATGATTCCGAAAAAAATATTGAGCAGCTTCGTTACGAAGCGTCGATTTTTTTCCATCAAAAAAGAATGGCATTTACGAGAAAAGAAATCTTTCTTTCTTTAACCTTTTCCGGCATATTTATTTATTGAGATATTGAAAAAGAATTATTATGGAATACGATGAAGAAAAGTATCCGTAACCACCGGAACTTAAAAAATTGCACGTTCCGCCTTTGCTGATTCAATTAAAGTATATGTTGATCATGTTCACAACCGCTTTTGTGATTGCACTAACATTCGCTGTTATTTTTAAATTGAGTGATTGATAAAAGTGTTGATGGGTAGTTATTAGGTTAAGATCAGGATGTGAAAAATCCTGTCATGTAGGATGTTTTTATATCTAATTTTCATTCAAGAGCGAAAATAGAATTCTGTTTTTATTTTCTAAAATAAAAGCCAGCACACTTCTTTGTTTACTATTGAAAGAGATTTCTTAATTTAGGAGAGCCCGTTATAGAAGTAAACGGAATGATGATGATCCTGACCATTATCTGAAGCATTTGTAAGAATAGCTTATCACATCGATATGTAACTTTCGAGAAGAATTTTCCGCTATTTTTTCCGCTAAATTTTTATCTTATAGTTTTAAAGAAAAATGAATCCATGATTTCTCGCGACAAAAAGTTTGTTTTTAGTTTATTGCTTCTTCTACTTTTAGGGTATTCAAATGTTACAGGACAACGTAAAAATAATAGAAGCCAATTTAATATAGTAGGGTATTAGATAGCATCATACACTTAAAATAAATACACTATCCGGAAATAAAAATAAATTTTATTTCTCTTGCAGCGTTTCTGTTCGTTAAAGTGTCTTATTAACTGTAGGATATTTTAACGTTCTGAAGACTATCGTATTTTAAATACATTGATTATGAGAAAAAGACATCGGGCAACCGGTGTTTTTTATTATGTTTCCAAAGTGAGAAAGTGTGCTTTCTAAATATTTCAATTGCCAAATTTCACTAAATAAAAACAAGTCGGGATGAACGGAAGGTGAGAACTTGTATTTTCTCTCCCAACAATAGTCATTTTCAATTTGCGTTACTAATCAGGACTGATCATCGCGAATGCAAGACATGGCGGTAGCGCTGCATCATTATAAAGACTGCGAATATCATTTTTTTTGAGATAAATTTTTTACGGACTATTTTGCAATCGAATTAAACCAAAACTTTCAATTGAGAGCCTCATTGGAAAAGCAATTTTTCTTAGTTTTTATTTTTGCCATTGGCACATGCCTTTCAGCAAACGCGCAATTGAATGCGCGTTTTGTAGCTGATAATATGGGGGGCTGTTCTCCATTTACGGTTCATTTTACCAATACGTCTTCTGCGTCTTCAAATGCTGTTTATCTATGGGATTTTGGCAACGGAAATACCTCCATCCTAAAAGATCCCGGGGCTGTTTTCCTGGAGCCCAAAGCTTATACAGTAACGCTAACGATAACCGACGGAAATCAAACTTCAATAAGTTCACAAACAATAACAGTTTATAACAAACCAACGATTGATTTTTCATCGTCTCTTCAGAAAGTATGCACGCCTGACCCAACTACATTTACCGCCAAAGCAACGGCCGATGGTGGAAGCATTGCGAACTATTTGTGGGATTTTGGAGATGGCTATACACAAGGCAGCTATGAAGCCAGCGTTTCTCATGCATATTTAACCGCGGGGGAGCCGCAGGTAAGATTGTCAGTAACTGATAACCACGGTTGCACCAGCAGTAAAACGATCGATAACCTTATAACTGTTTTTAATGGTGTTAATGCTGATTTTGATGCCGATAAAACGTTTATATGCTTTCAGCCCGATCCGGTACAAATGATCAACAAAAGTGAAGGCGAAGGACCACTGAAATATAGTTGGGATTTTGGAGATGGAAACCTTTCAACGCAAAAAGACCCATCACATGTTTTTAGCAAAAAAGGGAGCTACACGGTTAGTCTTGCAATAGAAAATCCGAATGGATGTAAAAGCTCATTGGTAAAAACGTCTTATTTGAATGTTGGGAATTTCAAATCTTCCTTGGATATTCCGGATGTTATTTGTAAAAATGCCGCTTTTGAAATTAAAAACACGAGCACACCGAAGCCAACGTCTTTTTCCATTTTAGTTGATGGGCAAAAAATTTATACAGATTATTATGGAAAATACACCTACACTTTTACCACAGCCGGGGAACATACCATCCAATTAACTAATCAATTTGGTGATTGTGAAGAAACGATTACCAAAAAAGTAACGATAAAAGAACTTCTGCAGCTCAAAGGATTTATTGCTGATATCACACAGGAATGCACCGAGCCGATAACAGTAAATTTTACAGACACAACAACAGGCGCGGTTAAGTCAGAATGGAACCTTGAACCGTATTATTACCCGGTTCCAATACAGGCAACAGGAAAAAAAGTAAGCTATAATTTCCAGGCTGGTATCCGTAATGTAACCTTGTTTGTAACAGATGCAAATGGTTGCCAAAACAGTATTGAGCAACCTGTGAATCTTAAAATTCCAAATCTATATATCCAAACTACTGATAATAACGGGAATAACGGTTGTGATACATTGACGAAAACATTTAAGGCAATTACGGATGAAGATATCATTTCCTATAATTGGGATTTTGGAGATGGTAGTTTTTCTAATGAGGCCGAACCTTCCCACACTTTTCATTTTGGTAATATTAATAATGTAGTTACCTTAACTTACACTACTGCCAAAGGTTGCACAACTCAAGCGTATTATACCAGCATCCAGGTTTATCCGAAAGTTAAGGCAGGTTTTGTTTCTGAATTCGGAACGGAAATTTGTGGTAATTCGAAGGTATGGTTTAAAACAGGTTACTCTCAAACTGATTACTGGATTATTGACGGCAAATATGCCGGAAGTAGTAATTATAATTCATTCAATTACCAGTTCCAGGATACCGGAAAACATACGATAACACAAATTGTTTATGAACCCGGATGTAGGGATACGCTTACAAGGGTTGATTACATTCATGTGACTCCTTCCTTTCCCAAAATAACTGATGCTATAAATACCTGCGATGATGACAGGGCAACCATAATATTTAAACACGCCTCACGCTATACAGAAAGTGGAATTTGGGATTTTGGAGATGGTTCCACTGCGCCCTTCAATAAAGATGAGACAGCAATTAGCCATCATTATGCGGCGTCTGGGGACTATAAAGTAGTCTTAACGAACACAAACGGTCTTTGTACTAACAAAGATTCTTTATTTGATGTTCCGGTTATTTTGAATACGAATCTTGTTTTGTCATCTTATAAACCTGATTTTTGCCAGGAAGAAGGATTGAGCTATTCCCTTTCTAATTTGCCCCAGGAAAGATATTCTTTTGGCCCTAATTACTATGTACACAGCTATCAATACAACGACGGAACAGAGTTCCTGCTTGGGAATAACACCTATGATTTTGAAAATTGGATTATTGGTCCGGACTTCAATAATATATTCAAAAATGTGGCAAAAGGAAAAGATTCAATAAGAATAGTAAGCAGTGTAGAAATGTTTGTGCCAACACCGCCATTCCACATTGCCTGCCTCGATACCACCAATTTTATTCCCGTACAATTGACTGGTGCCATAGCCAGGTTTGAAATAGTAAATAATGTGGCTTGTTTCAAATCGCCTTTTTTCTTTAATGATATTTCCACTTCAACAAACACCACTATTATCAACCGGCAATGGAATTTTGGGGATGGGGATACAATTACGACTTCCAAAGGCGGTATCGTTTCTCATACTTATTCAGAACCCGGAACCTATTACGTTTCCCTCACCATAACTGATGCCAGTGGGTGTACTTATACTGATTTCATATCTCACATGGTGACTGTAAATGGTCCAAAAGCAAACTTCGTTATTACTTCCTTAGTCTATCATTTGAATACAGCTGTACAGTTTTATAATAGCACAAACGAGTTTGGGGTTGGAAGTAGAAAATACGAATGGGATTTTGGGGATGGACAGACTTCTACAGAATTTAACCCTGTTTATACTTTTACGAAACCAGGTGATTATACAATCAGGCTTATTGCAAAAAGCCTGACCACAGGATGTGACGATACAGCCTCCAAAAAAATAACCATAAAGAATTTTAATGCGAACTTTTCTTTCACTTCATCATTTGTGGATCATATTGATTGTTCCTCGCTTTTGGTTCAATTTGTAAATACATCCGTTAATTTTACTCATATCAAATGGGATTTTGGAGACGGCTTCATTTCTGATAACGTCAACACGCCCAGCCATGTTTATGAAAAACCAGGAAAATATATTGTAAAACTTTTTGTAACCGGAAATAACGGGCTATCGAAAACATATATCGATTCTGTGATAGTCAGGGACGAGAAGGTAAATATCACGGCTAATTTGCTTCAAACCTGTACGGCGCAATCAGTCACGTTAAGTGCTGTATCACAGAATGCATCTTCTTATTTATGGGATTTTGGAGATGGTACTCTCGCGCAGGCCAGTGACACTTTTTCTGTTCATTATTATAAAACGCCGGGAAATTATATTCCCAAACTAATTGCCAAAGACCCCGATGGATGTGCCGCATCGGTAATGCTGACCAATAAAATTTCTATTGATTCTTTAAACGTTTCTTTAAAAACCATTCCTAAAATATGCGCCCCGAAAGAGGTGCAATTTGATCTGGACGTTACCTCAATCGGCTCCGGGCAAGGGCAGCAATCTTTGTCCTATCATTGGGATTTTGGTACGGGAAACAAAATAGACACTGCTAATATTGAAACGCCGTCATTTACATACCAGCAACCGGGTAATTATATAGTGAGCGTTCAAATAAAATCACCTGCCGGTTGCGTGAAGCAAACTGAAACAAATATTGTTGCTTTTCAGGGACTGGGTGGGCAGATAAACGGCCCGTCTGACATTTGTGTAGAAACAACTGCTCAATTTACCGGAAGAACGTTGATTGCGGGCCAACCTTCATGGAAATGGATATTTGACGACGGAACGGTTGTTAATGAAAAAGATCCTCCTGCAAAACAATACAATGCTCCGGGTAATTTCATGGTGAAGCTTGTAGTAGATAATGGCGGTTGTATTGATACGGTGAATAAATTACTCCAGGTACATGCAAAGCCCAATGTTGCGTTGTCATTGAGCGATACAACAATTTGTGAAGGCACTTCCATTTCGGTAATCGCAGGTGGTGGTAGCTTTTACTCATGGTCACCTGTCGCGGGGCTCAATGCTACTAACGGTGCAACCGTAATTGCTTCACCATTAAATAATACGATTTATAACGTTGCTGTCTCTGATACTTTTGGATGCAGCAGCAATGCGTCGCTCTCTATAAAAATCATTCATCCGTTCAGTCTGCAATTGGGGAAAGAAATGGAAGTTTGTAGTGGTACAACTGCCCGTTTGCAGGCATCCGGCGGCGTTTCATATCAATGGATTAATAATATAGATGGATTGAACAACATCTCCATTCCAGATCCCGTGGTGACGCCTTTGCAATCGTCAATTTATACACTCGTCGCTTTTGCACAAAACCAATGTTTCGCTGATACGGCACAGATAAATGTTACCGTAAAACCAACACCTGTTGTTCATCTTGGAAACGATACAACCATCTGTGAAGGACAAAATTTAATTCTGAAAGCTTACGCAAACAACGCCACCTACGTTTGGCAGGATGGTAGCAATGCCGCGGATTATCCGGCAAAAAAATCAGGTAGATATTATGTATGGGTTGATTTGAATAATTGTAAAGCATCTGATACGATCAACATCACACAAAAAGAAATTCCCAATTTTTCACTGGGAAAAGATTCTGCAATTTGCATCGGTGAAAAATATGTTTTGGCGCCCTCATTAAATACAAACGCTTCTTTCTTATGGCAGGATGGAAGTACGGCGTCTTCTTTTGTGGTTATGCAGGAGGGGATTTATGAATTAACTGCTACAAATGAATGTGGTAGCCACAGTGATGCAGTTACGATAACAAAAGGACTTTGTAATCTCTTAATGCCAAATGCCTTCACCCCCAATAATGATAATCTAAATGATGTCTTTGATGTAAAGTTTCCCTTTGCGGTAACTAATTTTCATTTCGTTGTCACTAACCGTTGGGGGCAAGCCGTTTTTGAAACGACTGATATTCACAAAGGCTGGGATGGAACATTCCAAGGTTTACCAGCTCCCGGGGATATTTATCTCTGGGTGATCAGTTTTACAGACATTAATAATAAATCACAACAACAAAAGGGTACGGTTACTTTGCTTAGATAAAGCGCTTTGTTACCACTGACAACCTAGATATATGAGAATACAAATACGTCCTAAAAGTTCGTTTACTGACCACCAAAATTTTGAATTATTCCATTACTCAGGAAACGCTATTCATTTTACGCCAAACAATCAATTTATATTAAATGTCTTTTGCACCGTACCTAAATCGTGAAAGTTTACATCTTTATGAAGCCCTAAAGTTTGCGCGTCAATTAAAATAACTTTTGCTGAAATATTCTGTGCAGGCGGATTGATAACATTTCCGGACAATGCACTGATATCAATTCCTACATAGCCGACTGAATGGATCGCACCATAGGTAAATCCATCAAATACCTCAGGCAGCGCTTCATAATAATTTGTATTGTCAAATGATAGATACACCAATACAGCTCCTCCCTGGTAAATTGTATTATCGACTTCGGCTATCGGCAACTCAGCAGTATAACTTATTCCATTATTTGCTGTGGTCCAATTCCCGGGTTGAATAGTATAAACAGCGGAAAACGCCTGGTTTACCTGCTTCACTTCGGTGACTTCTTTTTTGCAGGAAGCGAAAATCATTAATGCAAACGAAGAAAGTAAAATAATCTTTTTCATAATTTTTCTTTTTGGGTTAACGAAACGAGAACGTTTTTTGTTATATGTGAATGACAAATATCTTTCCAGAAAGTTTAAATAGAAACAAGTGGGTAAAAAAATTGTGATTGTGTTAGCGAAAATATTCTTCTAAATTTTTCACGAACGAGGCTCACATTCTTTTATACAAAGAAGGATGGTACTTACGAACCTGCATAATCCATTTCAAAATTTCCTTTAATACGTTCCATGGAGGGATTGAAGTATCCGAATTTCAAATGAGGGAATTCTTCTTTTAGTAATGTCATCATTTGCCTGACGCCAATACATTCACCGGTATCGGTTATTCCGATTTTTCCAAGATACCAATCGGGATCAATATTGAAATTGCGCCATTGTATCATCTTAAGTCCTGTCTCTTTTATAAGTTTTCTCAGCGCTTCATATTCCTCTACAGAATCAGTCATTCCGGGGAAAACGAAATAATTGATGCTAGTCCAACCACCGAAACTATTTACCACTTTCAAGCTTTCAATAATATCATTAAATTCATAATTATTAGGACGATAGTAAGGCAGATAAACGCTTTCCCTGGCAGAATTAGTACTCACCCGGATACTATTCAAACCCGCTTCACATAATACTTTCACAGCTTTTGGGTCACTACCGTTTGTATTGATATTAATACTTCCTTTTTGAGTGTGTTTCCTTATTTCTATGATAGCATCTTTAATAGTTTGCCACATCAGTAATGGCTCGCCTTCGCATCCTTGTCCAAAACTCACTATCGGAAAAGGAGCCGTTTCCAAATGAGGAACCGTGTATTCAACAATTTCTTCTGCGGTTGGTTTGAACTGTAACCTGTCCTGTGTAGAGGTAATTGTTTCTTCCTGCGGCTGAAATGAAATACAACCGATACAATTGGCGTTACACGCAGGTGAACTCGGTACTGGACATTCCCATCTTCCCATAAAATAATTTCTGGCGGCAGGGCAATGATAAGTCAGGCAACAGTTATTGGCCAGGTGTGCTACTAAGCGGTTATGCTTATACGTTTTTAAGAGATCCTCTACACCGTGCTCAATTTTGGGTTCATCAAAACCTTCACTTTCCTGCCGTATATCTTTTTCAATTCGCACTGCGGTAACAAAAAATTTTTCATTATACCATCCGGCAGCCGTGTAGCAAAATAAAGGAAGTGTCTCGGCCTCAGGCAGGGTTTCATAAGCGGCAAGATAAGTGCCTGTAAAGGCAGGTGGAATAAATGCCGCTACCGCCCAGCCTTTTTCACATAAGCGCATGTCACCTGTTTTTACATCGATGCCGATGCCGCGCCTGTCTGGCAATTCGTATAACTGGCCGCCTTTGGGAAGTTCTATCCATTCTTCATTCTCTATCGGTAAGGCATCCCATCCGCTTCTACCGCATACATATAATGAAGTGTCTTCAAAGATATTCCCCTCGCCATCGGAATATAAAAGATAGGGAGCGTGTTTCATGCTAAAATATTTTATTCAGGAAAAATGCAGACTTTAAATTTAACTGAGCTGAGACTGAGCAAATGAATTAAATGCTACTTCATTAATATCCTGCAATTTTTCAATCTCGGCCTGAAGCAATTTATTGTTTTTGAAATCCAATGTAAGGATGCCGTCTTTTAAAATCACATTGTTCAATTCAGTCCAGGCGAATTCTTTTTTTGGAAAATTCATTTTCATCACACTTTCTCTGCTAAAAACAAATTGTAACTTTTGCAAAGATAATTTATACAAAATTCCCATTATAATGCACCCGATGGCGATCACATAATTGTGAAGCCCAAGCCATCCGGCAGCCGGTATGAAAAACACAAATTCATCTATTAATGAGGTAACTTTTTTTTGCCTAAAAAGATACCAACGCAGTAGCAGGTAAAGCGTCAGCGCCACCACGAAAGCTAATGAGGCATAATGATATACGTCATAAAAAACAAGAAAAATAAACACCGCGAAATTTAAAGCAAGAAAGATCCAGGCTATATTATTGTAAGACTTTTCCTTATCATTTTTAATAAAAATATCAAATTGCTGCATTGGCCTCGTTTGATGCAATTAACAGATTGCAAAGTTTAAGAAGAATCCTTGCACCTACGTTTTCGTCCCATTCGTTAAGGCTGGTGCCTACTTCATTCAAATCAAATCCGATAAATTGTCTTCCACTTTTGATGATCTGCCTGATTAAAAAATATATCTGCTGCGTTTCAAAACCGCCCTGGACAGGTGTTCCTGTATTCGGGCATAGTTTAGGGTCCAACCCATCAATATCGAAACTGATATAAACCTTTTGTGGCAGGTGGCTTACTATTTCATCTGCTGTTTGTTTCCACGTTTCGCCTTCATAAGTTCTTTCTCTTATAGTTTTATCTAAATAGCTCACCACCCTTCCCTTACTTTTTTCGATATAGTCGATTTCTCCCTGCGAATAATCTCTTGTGCCTATTTGTATCAATTTTGTTAACTGCGGAATCTCTTTAAGGGCATTGTACATAATAGAAGCATGAGAATATTTAAAATCTGCATATTTCTCGCGCAGATCGCAATGGGCGTCTATTTGTAACATCCCAAATTCTCCATGTTTTTCTGCTATTGCCTTAAAGAATCCAAGGGATGTACTATGGTCGCCACCTAAAAGTCCGACTAGTTTTCCTTTGTCCAGCAATTCTTTTGTTTGTTCATAAACCCATTCATTCAGAAATACGCTTCCCTCATTTATTTCCTTTAATACTTTCTGCATGAATTTGTTACCGCCATCCGTATCACCTTCGGAAAGGTAATTAATATATAATTCCGCTTCCTTTCTTAAATAGTCACTTTTGGCTAATATATTTTTATCAGGTTCCCTCAGGAAAATACCTCGTTTCCATCCATCGCATAGATCATCGTCCGCTATGTCCACCTGCATACTTGCATTGTATATATGTTCCGGAGCCCTTGCTGTGCCAGGCTTATAGCTTACCGTAACTTCCCAGGGCACCGGCAGCAAAACAAGCCTTGCATTTTCTTCGGTAAAAGGAAGTCCAAAAATTCCATTATCAGGATTGCTCACTCCATCCGGGTCAAAACTGGTAATATCTGCCATAATTTTATCTTTATTTTTCTCTTCTCTTTTTTTATCCCCAGCCAGTTTCATCCTGAGTTAGTATCATTCTGAACTTGTCGAAGAATTTCGAAGAGGCGCAAAGTTAAATGATAATTGATATTAGTATTGCGTCAAATGACAATTTCAATTATTTGTTCTTTTATTATACGTAAACTACATATAATATCCTTCTTGTATTTCAAAAGCCTCTTCTTAAATTAATCTCAAAAATATATGTGTTACATGAGCACAATCATTGAAGTTTCCGGAATTTAGCATCCCATTTTTCGTTAGTTTTGCGATTCCAAAAATATAATAATGAAAACTTCAAGTATAATTATTTTAGTTGTTATTGCGGCAGCTATCGGTGCATTGCTCATGTATTCGGTAGATTTTTCAACTTATGACACAATTGGTTCTGCAAAAGAAAAGCAAGGTAAGTATGTTCATCTAATAGCAAAGCTAGACAAATCGAAGCCCATACAATACGATGCTTTAAAAGATCCTAATTATCTTTCCTTTTATGCAGTGGACAGCCTGGGCAACAGTACACAGGTGATTTACCATAATACAAAACCACCTGAACTTGAAACAAGTGATCGTGTGGTTTTGAAAGGTAAAATGGAAGGAAACGTTTTTGAATGCAATGATATACTGCTCAAATGCCCATCAAAATATAAGGATGATAAAAAACAACTGGAAAAAACGGTTACTCAAGAATAAGACTGCATCATGACATTTGAGAATGAACATTTACTACCGGGACAGGTAGGTCACTTTTTTGTATTACTGGCATTTGTAGCTTCTATCATTTCGGCCATTTCTTATTTTAAAGCAACGGCAACAAAAGAGGAAACTGAAAAACAATCATGGATTCGTTTTGCACGTGGTGGTTTTTTCATAGAAGTATTTTCTCTTTTAGCTGTCTTCGTCAGCATCTATTATATCTGCTCCAGCCATTATTATGAATACCTGTATGCTTATAAGCATGCCTCTAAAGAGTTGGAGCCAAAGTACCTGCTGGCTTGTATTTGGGAAGGACAGGAAGGGAGTTTTTTGCTTTGGGCTTTGTGGCATTGCGTGTTAGGAACGACATTAATCTTTACCGCAAAAAAGAGAGAAGCTCCTGTAATGAGTATTGTAAATTCCGCACAGGTATTTCTGATACTCATGATTTTGGGCCTGTATATTTTTAATGTGCGGATTGGCAGCAGTCCCTTTGTGCTTACCAGGAATGAACTGGTAGGCCCTATTTTTGGCCAGGCAAATTATCTTTCTTTTATAAAAGATGGCATCGGTTTAAATCCTTTGCTGAGAAATTACTGGATGGTCATTCATCCTCCCATTTTATTTTTGGGCTTTGCAAGCACTGTGGTTCCAATTGCATTTGCTTATTCTTCTTTGATTACAAAAGAATGGGGCGGATGGGTAAAAGCCGCTATGCCGTGGACTTTACTGAGTGGTTGTGTATTGGGAACCGGAATTATGATGGGTGGAAAATGGGCTT
>Ga0207933_1000192_pt1 | contig 64416 bp, 61 predicted proteins | sample NGESurdeep092012_4_FD_184488 | JGI IMG/M metagenome (GOLD analysis project Ga0207933, IMG submission 184488) | Arctic peat soil microbial communities from Barrow, Alaska - NGEE Surface sample F53-3 deep-092012 (SPAdes) | ecosystem: Environmental > Terrestrial > Soil > Wetlands > Peat ...
AAGTTTGTGAACAGTAAACAAACAACTAAAAGAGATTTTTATTTTTTTATTGAGATGGTTCTACCTAACTTTTGGAAAGTTATAAAACTTGCTTCTTTAAAAAAACTTCATCTAAACTTTCCAAAAGTTTTCAAACTGTCAAATTTGAACAGTTCCGCATCCGCATTTTTGTTGGCGAGAATCAAGTCCCGGTTAATTTTATCTGCTATCAGGCTGAATGCAATTCCATCTAGCAACACTGCTACAAAATTTTATTAGTTGATGATTACAAACTCCAATAATATCCAAATTTTAAATAAATAAATCAGATGATCGCTTTCTAAAAAGTGATGATTTTTTTGAGGAGAAGTAAATATATAATTGGTGGATGAACATAAAAAAAATATTTTTTAAATTTTGAATCGTTGTATCACTTTCCAGATACAATACATGGACCTCTTCATCGAAGCAAAACGAATACATGAAATTTTGCAAATTTCAAATCATTACTGTTATGTTTCAAATCATCCAGGCTCAATAAATATTTGCTTTATGCGTGGGAATTTTTCCTGGATACTCATAATGATCCTTTGAATGGCTTCGGTAATTTGTTGTGTATTCATCTCTTTTTTAAAAGTAGCAATTAACTGAAGTACTACTTCCTCTGGCGCCAGGTACATTGAAAATTGAAATTTTACTTTTTCAATCGCCGGGTCAGTTTCTGTAAGTGCAATAATTTTTCTTAAAGTTTTTTTACTTATTGCTTCGCCCATTAGCAAACTGCCACTTTCACGAACCAGTAATAAAGAAATTATTATTAAAAAAATTCCAATAAGCATGGAAGCAATGCCATCATAATAATGATTTTGAAACCGATGGCCAAGATAGATCCCAAAAAAGGCAATAAGCAACCCTATTAAGTCGCCAAGGTCACTCAACATCACAATAAGGACTGCTGGGTCTTTGCTTTGTTTTATCGCTGAATAAAAACTAAGCTCCGCACTTTGTTTACTAAATTTTTTAAAAGATACAGTCGCGGAAATTGCTGTGAACACAAATGATATTGCCAGTACAATATAATTCCAGTTTTGATCTTCGGCTACGCCCGGTCGTTTAAATCGCAGAATACCTTCATAAAATGAAATACAGCCACCAATACTAAATAATAAAAGCGATACAATGAACGACCAAAAATAAATTTCTCTTCCATATCCAAACGGCCTTCTGGCATCCGGTTTCTTTTTACTTTTTTTAATTCCCATCAGCAATAACAACTGATTTATCGTATCAATGAGGCTATGAACACCTTCGGAAACCATAGCAGAACTTCCAGTGATGGATGCTGCGATAAACTTGGTAATTGAAATGCACACGTCAGCAGCAATGCCTACATAAAGAAATAACTTTGATGCCATTTACAATTTATTTATTTAGAGTAGCTATAAGCGCACCTTCTAAAATAGTCATGCCTTTGAGTGAGAATAGCCACTCATAAAAATTGATTCATACTCTCAGGAATACTTAACGCATCAATGTTTCACTTCTTTTTAGATAACTCTTTCCAGTCCTTTTCGCTCACCTTAATTTTATAATGTTCGGCTGCTTTTTTAATATTGGCAAAAGCATGTTCGCGTTCTTCATCTGTTACATCTTTTACCTGATCGAACCGGGCCAAGGCATCGCGGACGTGGGCGGCATCTGTGAGCGGCTCTTTGTGTTTCTTAGGGAATGCGTATACAGTATCGGGCAGTTTCTTTTTGTCGGATGTGTCCAGTTTACCGTGCCCGGTATGTGGCTCCCATGTGGCTTTTGTACTCATTTTTTGTTTTTAATTTAATTGTTGCAAAAAATAATCAGTAATAATCATGCCACAGATAAGGCCGGCACCGCAGGTCAGACCGGTTATAATCAATATCTGCAAATTAGATGAAACAATTCAATTTCACTGCCGTCTGACCTTCGGTACCGACGGCTACCATTCAGGTCGGCACCGCAGGTCAGACCGGCTATAGTCAATATTTGCCACTTAGGTGAAACCATTAAATTTCACCGCCGTCTGACCTTCGGTACCGACGGCTACCATTCAGGTCGGCACCGCAGGTCAGACCGGTTATAGTGAATATCTGCCACTTAGATGAAACCATTCAATTTCACCGCCGTCTGACTTTCGGTATTTTATTTCATTAATTATTTCCTGGTTCTTTTGCTGGTACGGAGGCTATCTGCATCAATGCTTCCAGTAATACAGAATATGGGCGAAACCCCGTAACAACTATACCTTGGGCATGTTCGCTTTTTATTATCATGGTAGGAAAGCGCTTTATATTTTTATATTGTATTTCCTGTAAATCTTTTCGGAAAGCTTCGAGGCCATTATCATTTTTCATATCCTCTTTAAATTTATTCACATCAAAATTGTATAGAAGCTTTTTAGATAATTCCCCAGCTATCTTTACAAGAACAATTCCTTTGGCAATATTTTTCCCATGCAACATCAGTGCTTCACGAAGAAGCAATAAATATTTTTCCCCGGCTTCCTGGGATTGAAGGAATGCGCATTTCACTGCAATACATGAAGGATAGGAAGATGCAGGCGGGTCTTTCATCCATATTGTAGAATTCATGGTAATACCGGATATCTGCTGTGCATGCATCCATACCGGCCCCATTTGTATTGGACGGCTTACATCATTTATTTCATCATGATAATTTTTCCACCCCGGTAATAATCCGCCCATACAATACCGCCAGTTTATTTGTCCGCTGTATTCAGATTTAAGTTGTTGCAATTGAGGCTCCATAGCCCAGCTCCAACAACAAAGCGGATCAGTATAATAAATTATTTCTACCGGATCCGCTTTTTCGTATTTCTTTTCCTGATTTCTATTTTTTAGCTTTCCCCTTTCCATTTTGTTTTTTTTCTCTTGCATTGTTAGCGCCGGCTTTCTTTTCATCAATCTTATCTACAGTATTCCATTGCTGAGGGCCAATTGGCGAAGCTTTGGTAATAACTTCTTTTTTCTCTTTGCCTAATTCTTTGTTCTTCTTTTGTACTTGCTGCTCAGTCCGTTTAGTTCCTTCAGCTTTTTGATCCAATAAACTATTTGTATCCATTACATGTTTTATCGGGTCTTCTATATATTGGAATGTTTCGCCTAATTGTGTGCTTTTCCCTTCGTTCCAGGGACCACGATAATCATTGCCAGTAGAAAGATTAAAATACAGGTTGCTGAATTTAGGTTCGCTTTGCAAAGTGCCCATTGGGAAATTGGGTTGAATAGTTTCCAGGGCTGCTTCAAACATTTGATAGTGTGCCACTTCTCTCGTCATTAAAAAACGAAGCGTATCTTTTACATAAGGATCAGAGGTGTATTGCAACAAATATTCATACACCATTTTTGCCCTTGTCTCGGCACCCATATCCGACCGAAGGTCTGAGGTAAGTTCTCCCTGCCCATCGCCATTGATGTACGCGGCTGTCCATGGTACGCCCTGGCAATTAGTATAGCAAGGCCCCCCGGCGCTGCCCACTAAAAATTGTGGCGCAATCATCCCCTGGTGAATCATATTTTCTTTCGCCGCCTTTCCATTGAGCAATTGCATTATATCAGAATTTTCTGCCGCATCTTTTAAATCTCCGTTTATTCCCGTAAGCAACATTTGTATAGTAGCGCCTACAATTTCAAGATGGCTGAATTCTTCAATGGCAATATCCATCAGCATATCGTACTTATCTGGATGAGGATTTTTTGCCCCGAAGGCTTGCATGAAATACCTTAGTGCAGCAGCCAGTTCGCCATTGGCTCCGCCAAACTGCTCTAATAGTAAATTAGCAAAGATTGGATCAGGTTTAGAAACTCTTGCATTGAACTGAAGGTCTTTTACATGATAAAACATAGTGTTTTTTTTAAAGGTGATTAAAAAGAATATCTAATAATAATCATGCCACTAATCATGATTATTTTTTTACTCAATACTAAAGGAGTACCGCCAGTCCAATTTCTGGCATCATTTTGAATACATATTTTTTTCAAAAAAAATTTTTCAAAAATTTTAATCTTAAAAAAATGAGAAGCATATTGTATCTAATTGCAGTAATCTTAATTATAGGATGGCTGCTAGGTCTTTTTGTATGGCATGCTGGTAGCATCATTTACGCTTTATTGGTCATAGCTGTTATTTTAATCGTCGTCAATTTAGTCAGAAGAACTGTTTGATTTTTTAATGATCACATTGATGAGAATGAGAAAGTATTTTTATTAAATGAATTACAGCAAATCCCGCCTGACCAAGTCCCCGCCAGATGAATTCCCGTCCGACCGGGTCATCCGGACGGGTTTCGGGCTGGAATTCGGGCAAACAAATAAATAATCGTGATTTTTATTTTCTTATCTGATGAGTTATTCATCACGCTCGATTAAGTTGTTTGAGGAACCAAAAAAATATTATTATGATAAAGGGAACTATGCTCCAGTATTTTCATTGGTACTTACCCAATGATGGAAATTTATGGAAGCAATTAAAATCAGAAGCGCCCCGGCTCAAAGATTTGGGGTTTTCTGCAATTTGGTTGCCACCCGCATACAAAGGCGCCAGTGGGGGCGATAGCGTTGGATACGATATTTATGATTTGTACGATCTGGGGGAGTTTGATCAGAAAGGATCTGTGCGCACAAAGTATGGAACTAAACAGGAATACATAGACGCAATTGATGCAATACACCATGAAGGTATGAGAGCTATGGTTGATATAGTTCTTAATCATAAAGCCGGCGGCGATGAGGTAGAAAAAATAAAAGTGGTGAAAGTAGATTCTGAAAACCGCACCAAGGTGATTTCAGCACCTTTTGAAATAGAAGCCTCTACAAAATTTACTTTCCCCGGAAGAGAAAAAAAATATTCTGCATTTGAATGGACTTCCAGATGCTTTAGCGGTGTGGATTATGCCGAAGACATTAAAGAGAATGGTATCTTTAGAATAGAGAATGGGTATGGAGATTCTTTTGAAAAGATGGTAGGTGATGAGAAAGGAAATTATGATTACCTGATGTGCAACGATATTGATTTTAGAAATCCTGCGGTTTGTGAAGAATTGCTGAATTGGGGAAAATGGTATTGGGACCAGGTTCACTTTGATGCAGTTCGTCTTGATGCAGTGAAACATATTTCTCCTGCGTTTTATCTTAATTGGCTTTACAAATTAAGAGAAAGAACCGGGACAGAAATTTTTGGAGTAGGCGAATATTGGGCGCCGGGACATTTAGGTCTTCTCCTGAAATATATAGAAGCCACTAATGGAGAAATGAGCCTTTTTGATTCTTCACTTCATAATAATTTTCGCAGTGCATCCGTGGCTGGAAATAAATATGACATGCGTAACATCCTGCATGAAACCTTAATGAATGCATTACCGGGAAAAGCAGTTACTGTAGTTGCCAATCACGACACACAGCCGTTGCAATCGCTGGAAGCCGTTGTGGAAGCATGGTTCAAGCCGATAGCTTACGCATTAATATTACTTCGTAGTGAAGGGTATCCCTGTGTTTTTTATCCCGATTTGTATGGCGCTCATTATAAAGATACCGGGCATGATGGCAAGGAAACTGAGATATGGTTATCAAAAGTTGAGGAATTGGAAAAGTTGCTGAAGGCGCGCTGCAACCATGCTTACGGTATGCAGAGAGATTATTTTGATCATGCAAATTGCATTGGCTGGACAAGAGAGGGAGATAATGATCATAGTGGTTGTGCAGTAGTATTATCTAATGGCGATAATGGAAATAAAAATATGGAAATAGGGAAACGCTATACAGGAAAAAAATTTATTGACGTACTGGGAAAGAATCCTGCTGAGGTAGAAATTAATGGAGATGGATGGGGAAATTTTTTCGCACTTGCGGGTTCAGTTTCAGTATGGATAGAAAAATAGATAAAATAAATTGATCTGTAAAAAGATTTAATTAAAGAAAACAATGCCTTCACTTTTTGAAAAAATAGATGCCTACCATGCCGGCTTATCTCCCACAAAAGTTGCAAGGAAATATAAATTACTAACCCAAAATCCCTTTCGGTTTTTCAGAGGTACTAACTCATTATTTTATGAAGATATGAGCCGTGAAACTATTTATGATTCGCCTGTATGCTGGATCTGTGGTGATTTACACTTAGAGAATTTCGGAAGTTATAAAGGTGATAACCGGCTCGTTTATTTTGATCTTAACGACTTTGATGAATGCATCCTCGCTCCTGTGGGGTGGGAAATTGCACGCGCGCTAACCAGTATCCTCATAGCATTTGACGCATTGAAAATAACAGATGAGGAAGCCGTGAAGGCCTGCGAAATATTTCTACAAAAATACGCAAAGGTTCTTGCAGATGGGAAACCAGGATATATTGAAACCCGCACTGCGACCGGCATTGTAAAAAAATTTCTAAATAGTGTAGAAGGCAGATCACAGAATGAATTACTTGCCAAAAGAACGGTGCTTAAAAAAGGGGGGCTTCATTTAAATTGTCATAAAAATAAGCAGATGATTATTGATAAAAAATTAAAGAAAGAGCTTATTGGCGCTTTTAAAAAGTGGATGGAATCGAATAATCAACCTCCTAACGATTACAAAGTTTTAGATGCAAGGTTTCGAATAGCTGGTACGGGCAGCATCGGCATTCACAGATATGTTTTTCTTATTGAAAAGAATGGTGATCCAAACAAACACATGCTTATTGATATGAAGCAGGCAACTGCATCGTCTTTAACACCTTTTGCAGGCCCGCAACCAGTTTGGGAATCTGAGGCTCAAAGGATGGTATCTGTTCAGCGGGTAATGCAGAATATAACTCCGGCCCAATTGAGCACCTTATTTTTTGAGGGCGAAAGTTATCTTATGCAGGAAATGCAACCCACCAAAGACAGGATCAATTTTAAAATGATACAGGATGATTTTAAAATTGTTTGTTCAGTTATAGAAGATATGGCAATGTTAACTGCATCAGCGCATTTGAGAGGTATTGGCAGAAAGGGTTCATGTACGGCAGATGAACTCATAAACTTTGGAAGCGACCCTAACTGGCAAAGGGAATTACTAAACTATGCAACCGGCTACAAGAAAAAAGTAATTAGTGATTACACAGAGTTTAAGAATTATCTGAAATCTAAAAATCACAACATCAATTAATGTGGCATAATATTTTAGAACAACCATAATAGATTTCATCTTAAAATCAATAAAAATGAAAAGCATCTCAAACAAAGAACCACAAGAACAAAAAGAAAACCCTAAAAAAAATAAGCTATCCTCTTTTTTTAATCGGTTTTCTGCTAAGATCACTAAAATAACCGGAGGAGTATATGCCTTTATTGTAGCTATTATAGTTGTAATAATATGGGCGGCAACCGGGCCGGTTTTTAAGTTTTCAGATACATGGCAATTGGTAATTAATACAGGTACTACCATTATTACATTTTTGATGGTTTTTATCATTCAACATTCTCAAAATAAGGATACGATTGCATTACAACTAAAATTAAACGAATTGATAGCCGCCAGTACTGCAAGTAATAAATTAATATGTATAGAGGATCTGACAGATGAAAAACTGGAAGAAATTAAAAAATTCTATGCCGGATTATCAGAGGATACCAAAAAAGAGAAGAACAATAAAATTCATTCTTTGGAAGAATCAAATACAGGAATTGAAAGCGAGATTAATGGAAAGGTGTAAAAATAAAATAAAAATAAAATTATGAAAAAGATTAAATTATTTAAAGCAATTACCATACTCTTATTTTTGAGTATAATGTTGAACAGTTGCCAGGCAATTGGTGACATTTTTAAAACAGGGGTATGGTTTGGTGTTATTGGAATAATTATAATAATCTTGATTATTATCTGGATTATTAGAAAAGTCGGTAATAAAAATGCTTAAAGGCGTATTTTGAAATTAGCATGACAAAGGCTTTCGGGATGGAAGCCTTTACTTTTTGCTTTTATTTTTTTATGATAACCTTTCATTTAAAAAAATAAAAATCTCCCTTATTCCTTCCCTGTCCGAATGATCGTTCAGGCGGCGTTTACTGCAAATCAAAAAAAGCATAGCGTCAATGTATAAACGCAATTATCTTTATCAAATAGTTTTTTATTTAAAATAAGAAATAGCAATCTCCCTTATTTGTCCATTTACTGTAAAACTTAAGCAGCATACTCCATGCACAAACGAAATCAAACTCTGACAGTTACGGATATGATGATAATCTACTAAAATTTGCCAATGTAAATTACACTCCCAGAGATTCTTATTTTTTATTTTGATTCTTTAGTCACATTAGAAGAGAGCCTGGTTTCACCGGAAGAAAGAATGCTATCCACAAAATACATTTCAATCATTCCTTTATTCTTTGCTGCTTTTTTACCGCGGTAAGTGCAATGATATTTTTCTTTTACCAATTCATAAGTGCTGTGTGAAATATTTATTTTATTTGGTTCACTGTTTTGCTCCATCCGCGAAGCGGTATTTACGGTATCTCCCCAAATGTCAAACGCGAATTTTTTATCGCCTACCACTCCGGCCACAAGCGGCCCGGTGTGAATGCCAATGCGGATATCAAAATAATTTTTATCATTAGATTTAGCTTTAAAATCTCTGATCGCATCTAATATTTCCATTGCGGCAGCAACCACATTTATTGGATTGTGCGTTTTTTTATCAGGTAAACCACTTACGCACAAATAGGAATCGCCTATGGTTTTTATTTTTTCCATTTTGTATTTGGAAATGATCTCATCAAATTTAGTGAAGCACATATCAATCAGATTTACTAATTCTTCAGGAGAAAGATTTTCGCTTTTAATGGTAAAATTTTCAAAATCGGTAAACATCACTGTGGCTATTTCATAACTGCGTGGTTTGGTATGGCCTGTTTGTTTTAATTCATTGGCAATATCTTCTGGCAGAATATTCAACAACAGGTCATCTGATTTTTTCTTTTCGATCTGAAGTTCATTGGTTCTTTCTTTTACTTTGTTTTCGAGTTCACTGTAGAACAAAGCATTTTCAATAGATACCGCCATTTGCCCGGCCAATAATTTTAATACGCCTACTCCTTTTGCTGTGAAAGCCCCTGAGATCAGGTTATTGGCGAGATAGATCACTGCTTGTATCTTACCCATGTTCATGAGGGGAATACAAAGGATAGATTTGCACTCATTATTTTTTATAAAATCATCATTCGCAAAAAGGCCGCTTTTGCAGGCGTCATCAAGGATCACAGTTTCTTTAGTGAGATAGACATAATTTAAAACAGATTCTGCCAATAAATCACTTTGGGATACAGGGAGGGATTGTAATATTTTTAAATCTTCGTCTCCTTCCTTTATTTCTGCTTCAATAAATTTTTCATCATTTTTTTCCATGATCAGAAAACCATTTTGTGCACCTGCATTTTCCAAAATGATCTGCATCATTTTTTTCAAAAGTCTTGGCAAAATAATTTCACCAGACAAAGCTGCAGAAGCTTTTAAAACGGTTTCCAGGTCAAGATTGACGGCATGTTTTGCGGAATCATCAGGCATTTGATTTTGCCATTCAGAATTTCCGCCTCCTCTAAGCTGAACGTACTTGGTTTCCATCTGTTTTAATTTCGCCGTTGCACCCCAGCGCTTGTAAAGCCGGTAAGCATTTTGTAAATAAAAATTGGCCAGAATATCCTGTCTTGTATTTATAAAAAATCGCCCGGCCCTTTCCCATGCATAAGCAATGTCACTCGTTATATTGCTTTCTGTTCCTGCTTTCAGCGCTTTATCATATAATATTTTTGCCTGCTCATTATCACCTTCCATATATTTATATTCAGCTTCTAATAAAAATATTTTATGGTTGTAATCTTTTGGAGAAAATTTTTCATACTTTTTTAAAACATTGATATCTTTTTGTACCTGGCTAAGAATAGATTTTTTTGAGTTTGGGTTGGATAAAGTATCAAGAATCAAAAGTGACCTGTAATAATAAAATAAAGGATATAATGCAGTACCCTTCACGCTTTCCTCATATTTTTCAGCTATGTTCGCATATTTACCGGCATCATCATTAAGATTAAATATTAAAGCCAGGTATAATTTCTGAAGATATAAATTTTGAAAATAGATCTCGTTACTTTTAGTAACATCGGCTATATCAATCTTTGATTCATCAAATATGTCTCCCTTAAGTTCGTCAGGATTTGTGGTTTCGTTTATCAGGTTTGAAATGGATTGCCTGAATAATTGTAACCTTTTTAGTGTAAGGTCTTGTTTAAACTTTTCAATCTTTAACTCCAGCATTTCTGCTTTTTTCGATAGTTCCTGTAATGGGTATCCCATTATGAAAAGTTGATAAACTATATTATGTGCAGCATAAGAGGCGTATTCATTATCGCCGGATTCAAGTGCACTTTGAAATGCTTTATCAAGGTCAGGAATGGTTTCTGAAAGATGCATTCTTCTATGAACAAGAAAAATATTGCTCGTTACTAAAATAGAGCCTATCAATTCCGTTGCATGTATTTTTTTAGCAAGATGTAAAGCGATCTCACCAAAATTGATTCCTTTGTCAATTTCATTTAGATAAACACTTAAGATATATCCATAAGCAGCAAAGCTGAATGGTGATTTGCGTGAAAGCCCATATTCTATAGTTAGCCGGATCATCCTGAAAGCCAATAGGGGAACAAGGTCCGGAACAGCAAAAAAAGAAGCCGATGAAATATCTGAGAGGATATTCATTGCTGCATTTTTTTCTGCGTCTTTCATTTCCGGTATGTTGTTGTAATAATCTATTGACTTATTACGTAGCAAAAATTTTATTTGAACCAGGTCTTTCATGACATGCATTTTTCCCGGTTTCAGTGGTAAATGGATTCCCATTTTTCCGAGAATATTCAACCCAAGTTTTACTGCGTCTAAAGGTTTGTTTTGCGCAATGAGTTTTTTAATATCTATTTCGTACCCTTTCGCAGAATCAATCAATGATTTGCTGTGCAACAGCAGGAGGCTAACTAATTTATCTACTTTTTCATACCTCCCGGAAAGATAAGCAGCTTCGGCAGCATCAGTAGTTAGCTGCAACATAATATCATATTGACTGTTCCAATCTTCTTCATTTAAAACATTCAATCCCTTTTCAAAATATAATAAAGCCTGTGGATATGCCGTAGTAGCTATTGCCTTGTGACCCGCCATCAGGTTGAGATTGGCCAGATAATTGATTTCTTTATTATTCACGATCTTATCAGAGCCCAGGTTCCATTGATTTACCAGGTCAAATAATTTCTCCTCCAGTTGTGTTTCATTATACTGTGCTGTTAACCTTTGGGCGTTTAAAAGATGGATGGCTGCTTTTTCGTCATTGGGAATCAGCGAATAAATAGCCTGTTGAATTCTATCGTGAGCGAATTTGTAATCTGTTTCAGATGGAATGATCAAACCTTCTGTAACGGAAAGCGTTAATAAACTTTCTACTTTTCTTTCACTCATCTGTTTTATAACGGATAAATCTCTTTTGCTGAAATGATTTCCAATGCTGGATGCTATTTTCAATAGGTCAAGTGTTTCCGGCGGAAGTTTTAAAATAAACGAAGTCATTAATTCTACTACATTTCCTGAAACATTCATTTGTAAAATGAGATCTGAATTATATTTCCATTGAATAGAATCAAAATCAAAATGCAACATGCCTTCTTCATAAATTGATTTTAAAAACTGTCTGACATAAAAAGCATTTCCTTTGGTTTTGTTATAAATAATTTCTGCAAGCAAAGAAATGTTTTCCTGCCTGGTCATCAATGTATCACTCACAAGATCATAAACATTATTATAACTGAGATCATTCAATTCTATTTGTTCCAAATGAACATTCTCTTCTTCCAGTTCGTTTATTTTTTTTATGAGCGGATGATCCATACCTACTTCATTTTTTCGATAGGCGCCGATGAGCATCGCATAATCAATATCTCTGTTTTCTATAATGATTTTAAAAAGGTTTAATGAGGAAGCATCGCCCCATTGCATATCGTCTGTAAATATGACCAGAGGAGAATCTTTGTCAGCAAGGCTTTCAAAGAAACGGGCAAATTCGTAATTAAATCTGTTTTGCGCTTCTATCCCTTTAAGTTCAGCCGCAGCGGGTTGTTTTCCGATCAGGTTTTCTATACCGGGCATAAATTGTGTCAGTATTTTACCTGAATTTCCAATTGCTGTTGTGATCTTTTTCTTCCATTTTGCCTGGAAAATTTTATCACCAGCAAGAATCATTTGTATCAATTCATTAAACGCCTGGACGATAGTGGAATAAGGCGTATCAGAACTTATCTGATCAAATTTTCCTTTAATAAAAATTCCTTTTTTTTGTAAAACAAAATTCTTAAGATTATCTATCAACGCAGATTTCCCGCTTCCGGAATTTCCGGAAACTGCAACAATTCTTTTCTCTCCATTGGCACATTTTTCATACAGCTCATTGAGGATTTTTATTTCCTTTTCTCTTCCATATAATTTATTTGTGAAATTTAATTTACCTGAAAAATCAAAATTGGCAATTTGAAAGTTGTCAATTTTGTCATTATCCCTTAATTCTTTCAAACATTTTTCAAGGTCACGTTTTAAACCAAATGCAGATTGGTAGCGGTCTTCAGCATTTTTTGATAAAAGTTTCATGATAATATCTGAAATTACCTGTGGTAAATCAGGTTTTAATTCGATCGGTTTATCAGGATTTTTTGCAATGTTAGCATACATCAATTCTAATCTTGCATCGCTTTCAAAAGGCAATTGCCCGGTAAAAATCTGATAAAGAATTACTCCCAAAGAATACAGGTCGGCGCGGCTGTCAATAGCGTGATTGATACGGCCTGTTTGCTCTGGTGCGATGTATTTTAAAGATTCAATTTCTTTTTCCTGGAAAGGAGTAACGCCTTCTTCAAAAATATTACCTTCAGTAGCCAAACCAAAATCAACAAAAAATATTTTGTTGGTTGAATCTTCGACAATAATGTTGGATGGCTGAAGGCGCCGGTGGAAAATATTTTCTTTATGAAGATCACTGAGAGCAGACGCTATATCTGTTGCCAGGTGAAGCTCCTGAACAAGAGTTAGTTTTTCTACCGAAAGAAATTTACTAAGATCTTTTCCTTCAATATATTCTAAAACAAGATTTTCATGGCCTTCCAGTTTTTCTCTTTTCAGGGCTTTTCTTACGCTGCTGCATTTTGTTTTGGAGCATACATTAAATTCGTTATCAAGCTGGGCAATTATTTCTTTCGAAGGAAATTCTTCTTTCAAAACTTTAAAACAGGAAGGCTTGCTCAATCCAGTTGTTTCGGATTTTATTATTAATGATTCAAAACCATAATGAATAACGTTCGCATGATCTATATTTTTTATCATTGAATTGGAGCAATAGAAATATTTACAAAAAATTTTATAAATTCCTCATAGAGAAAGTGAGTTCCAGGAAGATCGCAGAGTGGTTAATGAAGGATACAAATCAGGTGGAAAGTTAAAGAAAATTTTTTAAATATTTTTATGAATTGAATAAAGAATTACAAGATTATGATAGCGCTTTTTATTAAACGCGATTACAGCAGGCAAACAAATAATTGCAATTCCTGTTTTTGAAACCCACTAACAAATAAAACAAACTATCTTAAAAAATATTTACTTTTATTCTATGGTTTGAAATAAATATTTTAAAAATGATCAGCCAAAACCCACTCACATTACTCACTCCGGTAAAAGAAGATTGCTTTGAAAAATTAAACGAAACGCTGGAAAAATTCAAAGTAGGTTTAAATGAAAATCTGAATGAAAAATTTAACCAGCTTGGCACATTGCATTATGCGCGTTGGTTCATTTTGGAGGAAAGTTCTTTCAGGGATAAAACTGCGTTTACTGTTCCCGTTAGATTGGTTTTTTCTTCCAACTTTGATGGCGATGAAGAAGAACATGCCAAAGGATTGGTAACTATTTTTCCTGAATATTTTGATGAATTGTATGAATGTTGTGAAGATTATCCTGAACCTGGAAAAAGAAATATAGAAAGCCGAAAAAATTATTTGTTGAAATGGCGCGTACCAACAACCGCTTTCTATTCCGGCGCGCCCGGCCGCAGTTTAAAGCAAATAAAACAGGAAGATGCATTGCAAAAATTTATTTGTAATTACATTAAGCAAAACCAATGGAATGGCGCTTCTGCGCAAAAAATACAAAGAGCGATACGGCAGGAAATAGATAAGCATCAGGAATTTGAATGGTCGAAAGAGACAACTGCTAACGCTAAAAAAAACTGGCCTGCAATGATTATCATCGGAATAATTTTAATCATTCTTTCACCGGTAATTATTATTTGGTTATTAGTACTTCATTTTTTTTATGAAAGAAGAGATAAGAATTGCGTTGATAAAAGAAGTGAACTAAATGATGATCTGGTAGCAAGGCTTGAAGAAGATGAAGATATATTTAATCAAAATCAATTTACACAAGTGCTGGTAGTAAAGTCCGGAAAGATGCGCCTGGTAACGCTTCACGCGTTTATGATTTTTACAAGAGCGCTGGTTGGTAATTTTTTTGTAAAAGGAAAACTGATGGGGATTCCAACTATTCATTTTGCCCGGTGGGTTTTAATTGATAATGATAAGCACATGATGTTTTTTAGCAATTATGACGGAAGCTGGCAACAATATCTGGGTGATTTTATTGACAAATCCGGGTGGGGATTGACTGCGATTTTCAGCAACACTTTGGTTTTTCCAAAAACAAGATTTTTATTAACCGGTGGCGCTTATGACGAAGAACATTTCCTGGCATGGAGCCGCGGTACGCAAGTACTGACACAGGTTTGGTACAGCGCCTATCATCATCTTTCTATAAAAAATATTGTCAATAATACTTTAATAAGAAATGAATTGCGGCAAAATCTTTCTGAGAAACAAGCGCAGTTATTTCTAAAAAGATTTTAAAAATAAATTTGCCATGCAACAATTGGAGCTTTCACAAATTCAGGGTTTTCTTGTAAGAGATTATAAGGAAATGCCTTTTTCAAAATATTTTCTTTTGCAGGTAATCCAGGCAGATAAAGCGAAAGATTTTATCAAAGAAGTATCAAAAAAAATTACAACTGTCAGCAGTGAAATAAAAGACAATTCCCTGAATATTGGCTTTACAAGCGAAGGATTGCAGACACTGGGATTATCAAAAAATAATCTCCGGACCTTTTCACGCGAATTTCGCGAAGGTATGGTAACACTGCACCGGCAAAGGCTTTTAGGCGATCAGGATAGTAACGATCCCCAAAACTGGAATTGGGGCGGTTCAGATAATGAGACAGTCCATATCATCTTAATGGCCTTTGATATCAGTGAAGAGAAATTAAATAATCGTACTCAACAACTTCTTATGGAATTGGGACAAAATGGATTGAAAGAAATTCTGGTTTTAGACGCACCCACTTTTCCTGAAGGCAAAGAACATTTCGGTTTCAGAGAAAGTATTTCGCAGCCGGCAATTATTGGAAGTGGAGTTACTGGAATTAAAAATGATAATATTGAAGCCGGGGAATTTGTTATGGGATATAAAAATGAATATGATGTGTATCCCGATTCTCCTTTGCTTAAAGAGAAACAGGGCAATGATAATTTGCTTTTGGATGATGTTGCAGGAACAGGCTATAAAGATTTTGGCCGCAACGGAACTTATTTTGTACTTCGGCAATTAAAAGAAGATGTAGATGGATTCTGGAATTTTTTGAATGAAAAAAGCAAGAATGAAGATGGAAGTTTTAATCCGGAAGAAAGTACCAAAATCGCCGCGAAGATGATGGGAAGATGGCCTGGGGGCGCGCCTTTGGTAAAATATCCGGATAAAGATCCGGGGATATTGAGCAATGACAATGATTTTAATTATATAGAATCTGATAAGATGGGAACAAAATGTCCTTTTGGTTCACACATTCGCCGTACCAATCCCAGAGATAATTTTGAAGAAACAGCCCCTTCAGAATCTTTGAAGCTTACACGAAAACACCGCATCATGCGCAGGGTTCGGTCTTATGGAGAAAAATTTACAGCATCTGCTACCAATCATACTCCGAAGGAGGAAGTGGGAATTTTATTCGGCTGTTTTGTGGCGGATATTTCACGGCAGTTTGAATTTATTCAATACACATGGGCCAATTATCCCAAGTTCAAACAACTCTATTCCGATCCGGATCCTTTTATTGGTGTAAAAGAAAATCCGGGAACAAATGTTGAACAGCAATTCACGATTCCGCAGGAAACTGCAAATAAATATATCACCGGATTAAAAAGTTTTGTAACTGTAAAGGGCGGCGCTTATTTCTTTTTCCCTTCGGTAAATGTGGTGGAATATTTGAGTACGATTTGATTAGCCACGCCTGCCCGACTGATTCATTCAGGCGGGATTGCACAAATTTAAAATTCTACAAGAGCTTTTGGAAAGTTTCAAACTTTCCAAAAGCTGAGAAACACTAATCACGCTAATTTACACGAATAGAAAATTCATTTATAAAATTGATTGCAGTAAACGAAGAAATAAATGGAATTTCTATTTTTTATTTTGATGATTAAATCTCAAAGTTTGAATAAAATCATTCATAGTAAACAAACAAATATGGCTGATTCTTATTTTTGAAAGAGATGCAAAAGATCAGTTTGAAAAATTAATTTGAAAAACAATTATTGATAATTATCACTTTAAATACTGCCTCACTTTTGTATTAATAAATTGCTGTACCCCTTTCCAGGTTTGTTTTTTAAGGCTTATTGGGTCTTCGCTTTCTTCGGCATCTGCAAAATAAGTGATGGCTTGCGGTACAGTGATCAATAAATTTTGCGAAGCATATTTTTCTTTATGAAATTGTATAAAATCATCTATTGAAAAATGTTTCAAGAGTTCTGCTATATCCCAAAAATCTTTCTTTTTGCCTCTGCCTAATATTGCCTGTACTTTCATGGCAAGAATATCTTCAGTTGATAATAATCGCATGTTGTCAATGTTTTGTTCAGGCCTTATTAAAGGATGAGGATGACGGATAATGTCAATCTTCACTTCATCAATAAAACAAAAAATGCCAAAGCGTGGTGGCTTTTCTTCCATAATAAATTTTTCATGAAACACTTTTTTTAGTACTTTAATAATATCTATATTCTTGAATGGTTTATTCGAAAATAAATCCAGGTCCACAGACTTTCGGTGCCCGTATAAAAGTAATAATGCCGTGCCGCCAACTAACGAAAAGTCCCTTAGTTCGGGCATTTCCATCAACTGATTTAATACGGAAAGAGTGTGGGATTCAACTGTCTCAAAGTGTAGCATCTGAATTCGTTTATCGGTTTATTAATTACAGCGCTTGCCAGGTACATTCTTGTTTCCGGCAAAAATTTCGCATTCAGCAAGGCTTCAGCTACTTTTTTATCACCGTAGTAGCGGCGGCAATTGCGGATATCCTCTACATCTCCGCGTTCAAATACACGTTCGATTACAAAATTAGCTTTGGTATCGTAGTTGATATTTTCAAATACTACATCCCAAAAAATTCTTTTGTTAAATATTGGCTTTGATTTTTTTCCCATAATGCAAAGATATAATTCAGATTATTTATTGCTCATTTTAAAAAAGCATCGGCTATCAGTTTTGTATCCATAAAAACCCGGACAAAAATAATTTTTTGATTTTCTAAAGTAAATGCCTGCACCCAATCAGAAATATATGTTTTTCCTGTTTCAATTACTTCTGCCTCATCATGACCGAGCACTACAACCGTATTTTCATTGGTACAAAATTTTTCAGGAACAAAAGCTTTTATTTTAATTGTTTCATTTTGAATGCCAAACATTTTCATCACTTCATCAATCCCGTTAAAAGTTCCTGAAAAAGGTATGAAAGGCGCGCCGGGCCTTATCCAGATTATGTCTTTGCTGAAAGAAGATAATACTTCGGGAATATTTCCTTTGGCAAAATTGCTGTACATCTGCTCAATGATTTGTTGGTTATTCGTATTATTCATTTTGATTCATGTTTGTATTATTAAAAAAGTTTTCATCTGCCTGCGGCTCTTCCTCTTTTATATCATTATGCTGATGCCTGAAGGCAGACATTTCTTCATAAATTATTTTTCTGGCACGATTAAAATTCCCTAAAGGCTGGTGTTCCGGAAGTGCATGCCATGAATTAAAAGAAAGATCATCCCCAAATTCATTTTGCTCCGGCGTATTAAAAACCTGTGCAGGAATTCGTATTGTTGCCATTTTAACAAAAGGTGAATTCCATTCAACTGTCGGATCTTCGATTGGCATTTTTACAGGATCAGTTTGAAACTGTATAAAAAAATCATAAGTGATTTCATGCTTTGATAAAGTAGCGGCCATATTTTTCTTCAAAAAATCTTTATCCTTTTTATCTGTGTATTCCAGCTTGTTTTTTTCAGATGGAAATACCGCATATTTCACTGCTCTTGTTTCGTCGCCAAAGCGAAAAGGAACCGTACTGTAATAATTGAGTTCGAAAGGATGGTTGCATTTTATTTTTGCTTTGGTAGCCCTTACCAGGATTGGGAAGCATTTGATAACTCTGAATAATTTTGGAAAAAAAGAACCAGGTTTGTAGGGAACAGTTACCACTTTTAATATGCTGTGAAAATCATTTACATCCTTCGACACAAAACTTTTTGTATTCATTAATATGAAGTCAAAGTTGCCGTCATTTTTTTTTGATTCTACAATTTTTTCTCCCGGCACATTCATTATTTTTATTGCGAAGCCCCGGATATCTTTTTTCCAATCGGGGAGAGGCTTAGTGTTGCCGTTGGAAAACCTGATCCATGCAGGAAATGATTTCTCTTCTTTAAACAAACCTGTTCTAAGTTCTTCCGGAAGATTTTTTTCGATGATAAATTCAGCTTTTACACATCCATTCATTTTGGGATGAATCTGGCGCCGTTGCTTTTTATTTTTTTTATCATACATCCTTATCATTTGGTCTTGCAGAAGTTTTACTATTTGATGTGCCACTGTATCTTCATTTTTTTGAGGATATTCCTGGCCCGGAAGTAATGTTGTAATATTAGACTGGTTAGTGACCATTAAATTTTATTTTATAATAAAACGATTGGTGATAGTCAAATAATGGTAAGCGGTTTTTCAAATAAGATGAAGGCAATTTACGTTTATTTATCCGGATTTTATTTGCAAAAAGCAGGCTTTCATCGCTACTAATTCTTTGCAAAAAATAAGACTCTGATTAAATTCCTGCCCGAAAGACCTGGTCAGGCGGCGTTTCTTTACTGTAAAAATTATAATGACAATTTAACCGCACATTTTCCTGATAGATTATGCAAATTCGAACTTCCCGGATAAACCACTTTGCAGATAGATACATTTGATTTCTTAATAAAATCCTGAATTTTCCTATCTTTATATCCATCCGGTAAATCCTTTGAAACACAAGCTTGTTTTCCTTCCATAAATTACACCGAAATAAATTTATGAATAAAATATTTTCAGAACAAAGCGACTGGGATGAACTTCTTGATTTCATTTCCGACAGGCAATTAACTCCAATCCTGGGTAAGGAAATGTATAAGTTTATAGAAAATGATTTGCTTATTCCTATTGATGAATATTTGTCAAAGCAAATGCTGGAATCTTATACAGTGACTGGTCAGCCTGATTTACCTCTTTCCCAGGCAGTGGATTACCTGTTCAATGAAAAGAGAATAAAGATGATGGATATTACCAGGAAATTAAAATCCTTTGTTAGAGAAATCAATTTTGAATTTCCGTTGCTTAAGCAATTTTTAGGAATTAAGGATTTGAATTATTTCATCAATACTGCAGTTTACAACAATGTTTTGGAAAGTAATTTAACCAAAATAAGAAATGAAAATGCAACCTCTATTAACTTTTCTATAAATGAACCTTTTTCTGACTGTGACGATCTCGAAAGATTGAAGGAGCCATTTGTTTTTAATGTTTTCGGTTCTTTGCTTAATACGGTTGATCCTGCTTTGAGTGAAGAAGACATGCTTGAATACACTGGTTATTTCAAGGAGAAAATAAAAAACGCTACCAACATCATCAATGCACTGAAAAATAAAAACCTGCTGTTTCTCGGATGCGCTTTTCCTGACTGGATGGTACGTTTTATTTTGCGTTTATTATCTAATGAACCGATGCACGATTGGGGAACCAAAAGAACGGTTATTGTTGTGAATGATCCTTCTGACCTCAGAAAAATTCAATATAATTTTTTAAAAAATTATGACGTATCAACTTATGAGGGAAACACAAGTGATTTTGTTAAGGAACTTTCCATGCGATGGCAGAAAAAGAATCCACTAACTGTAAAAAATAAAATGGTATTTCTTAGCTATACTGTGAAAGATAAAGATGCAGTTGAAAATCTGAAGAAAGCAATTGAGGGAATTGATCATGTTACGTGCTGGTATGACAATCGTGAGATTGTTGCGGGCGATGATTTTAAGACCGAGATCGCAAAGAATATTAAATCTGCTGATCTGTTTATTCCGCTCATTTCTGCTAACAGTTTATTGCATAAAGATGGTTATGTACAATTGGAATGGTTCACTGCAGATAATGTAAATACATTTAGAAAAATAGATGGCAGAACAGACAAATATTTAATGCCTGTGGTGATTGATGATACCGATCCTTATGATAATAATGTTCCAAAATATTTTTCTGAATTAAGCATTGGGAAAGTTCCACTTGGCAATCCGGGACAGGAATTTATAAACCAGGTTAGAGAAACGCTCAATTTAATTTAATTGCATTTTATGTCAAACCAAACTATTGAGTCTATACAAAAAACATCTGATACATTATTCATAGGACTACAATCCTATTCTGAAGCTCAATCAAATATTTTTTTTGGAAGAGATGAGGAAATTGAACGATTAACCAATCTTGTTAAAGCAAATACACTTACAATCGTTTTTGGTAAATCAGGAACGGGAAAAACTTCTTTGTTGAACGCAGGTGTTTTTCCGCCTTTGCGAAAGGATTATTTTCTTCCTTTCCGGATAAGACTGCAATTCAATGATGAAAGCCCTGACCTGGTAACGCAAATAAAAAATATTTTAAAATCAGAAATAGATAAATATGGATTTAAAGTTGGTGCTTATCCGGACACAGAAACTTTATGGGAATATTTTCATAGTGAGCAATTATGGAAAAGTATTACACCTATTCTGATCTTCGATCAGTTTGAAGAAATTTTTACACTTGCTAAAAAAAGTAATCGTTTTGGAAGTAAGGAACTGGCAGCTTTTTGGGAAGAGCTGGCCGACCTGGTTGAAAACTCTATTCCTGAAAAATTAAAAAATAAATTTCTTAATGATAAAGAGCAAATAGATTATAGTTATAAAAATCAGAAGATAAAGATGTTGTTTTCTTTCAGAGAAGAATTTCTTCCTGAATTTGAAAACATAACTTCAAAGATCCCTTCCATAAAATACTCACGTTTCAGGCTGATGCCCATGAATGGAAACCAGGCTTATGAAGTGATTACCAAAACATGGAAAGCTAAAATTGATACAGAGCAGGCAAATAAAATTGTAGGATTTTTCAGCAATGAGGAAGATAAAAATAATAGCCTTGATGTAATGGAAATAGAGCCTTCGCTGTTGAGCCAGGTGTGTTCTTATATTGACAAAGAACGGATCACTGAAGGCCGCGATAAGATCTCTGCTCAGTTTCTTAATAAATATCCCAAAGAAATAATTCTTCGATCCATTTATGATGAAGCTTTATCCGAAAGTAATGATGCGGTACATAAAAACGGGAATGAATTAAGCAGCATACCAAAACCAGTTAATGATTTTTTGGAAGATAAATTAATTACTGATGAAGGATACCGCACAAAATATTCCCTGACTGGTCAGGATGAAAAATTAAAACCAGGAATTGATGTTTTAAAGAAAAAATATTTTTTGCGCGACGATGGAAAATCAGTGGAACTCACTCATGATGTTTTGACGCCGATCATTAAAAGTGACCGTGAAGAAAGAAGAAAAACAATCGCTTTGGCGATGGCAAAACAAAAAGCGAGAAAAAGGGCTACTCAGATCATAGTTGGCGCATTCCTATTCTCTTTATTAATTGCAGGATTGATCTGGTTTTTCACTACTAAAAAAGCCAGGAAGGATAAAGCAGTAGCAGAACAAGAAACCGTAATAATTAAACAAAGTATAGTCAAGGATTCTATAAAATTAGATAGTGTCAAAAAACGCATTGATCTTTTAGATGTCAATAAAAATGATCCTGATAAATTATTGATGTTACAAAAACAGAATATTAAATCAGATAGTGTAATAAAAATGCTGAATGGAAAAATGAAAGAATTGGCAACTGAATTGACTGCAAATAAAAGCTCTTCGGATTCCATAAAAACCGGGTTCAATCAAAATTTAGAAAATTTAGCTAAATCTAAATATGAAGATAGCCTGGCGGCCCAAAGTAATTATGAACAATTAAATAAAAAATTTGCTGATTTGAATAATACTTATGCATCTCTTAACAATGACTATACCAATGTAAAGAGCGATGATGCAAAATCAAAAGCAGATTACACTACTTTAAAAAATAATTACGATGATTTAAAAAGAGATTATGATCTTTTAAACAGGAATTTTAATTCTTATAAAGAAAGCCAGACAGTGGTTCCTGCTGCCAAACCTTCACAGCCGTTGGATAATAATAGTCTGCGGTTAAATCTGTATTCTTCAAAAAATCAGGATATTCCTGGTAACCTGATCATTTACCTTATTCCGGATATATCTGCTAATAAAAAATTGATAAGGGATTTAAAAAATCATGATAATCATTATGATTTTGCCTCCTTAAAAAAAGCACAAGGTGCAGAAACGGCAATATATGATGACAATGGGTATTCTTTTCCGGATGTAGCACCGGGAGATTACTTTATTAAAATTTGTTCCAATTACGGGCCTTATGAAAATGTAACAAAAAAAGCTGAGGGCATTGAAACAACTCCTAAAATAGATTATTCTGAAATTATAAGATAGATCCATCAGAACATTAGGGAATGAATTAAATTATTTAAAACCTGTCAAAATGTTCCGGCTTAATTGAATTACAGGCTTTGCATCCAATTTGGTAAAGCAATTCTCTGTTACCTGAATTGCTCATGTCCCCTATACTTTTCACATCGGCGACGGTAAATGTTTGTTTAAATCCCAGGTTATTTAAATCATTTTCTGAAATACAAAAATTATATCGCAGATACGAAATAAGCGGTTTCCCTCCAAGCAGATCGCCATCCATATCACCGATTTCCATATCCATATAATCGGCAGTTGGTGACCGGGAAAGCCATTGAAGTATTACGCGGTTTTGCCAGCTTGCATCCTGCATTAGCATATCAGGAATGTTAGTAGCCCATGCAAGTATAGTGGATTCATCAATTTCCTTTGCATATTTTTTATAAATATTGTAGCCTGTTCCGATAGAAACTAATAATAGATCCTCCTCGCCCATTTTCCAATGAAAAGGAAAACCTTTCAATGTGGCGATCATCAATAAGGTCAATGAAGGATTATTCGCCATGCTGAGTCCGCCATCTATAAAAGCGGCTTTCTGATCCTTCATTACTTCAATCATTTGTGGGGCAAAATAGGTGGGGGCCGCCGAACTTGCGCGCACCGCCTGCCAGAGCGGAATATCTTTATTTTTTCCCAAATCAGAATCAAAGAATTTTCCCATGGGATGGTTGATCAGCGGCCAGATGCTATTGGTATCAGCTCTTTTGGCTACTATACATAATCCGGTCTTTAATTCTTTTCCTCCCAATGTAATATCACCAAAAGCGACTTTCAGTCCATCTTCCATTGCTTTGTAATTATAATTTGCCTTCAGCCATTTCATGGTTTCTATAGGATTCCACCAGTTCCTTTTTTCACCAAAAATTTTTCCGCCCAGATCCATATATAGTTTAATGATCTCATCTACTGTCTTTCCTATAGATAGCGAAGCTGCAATAATTGCGCCTGTTGAAGTACCCCCAATCAGATCAAAATAATCAGATAGACGAAAATTGGGCTGATCCGGAAATTTCGCTTTCAGAATGTCTTCCAATTTTTTTAAATAGCCTAGTGTAAGAGCGCCACGGATGCCGCCGCCGTCAAGCGATAATATTTTTTTTGGTCCGGGGCTGTCAAAACGGTCAAGTAAGGAAAACATAATTTTGATTTATTGATTGTTTAAATAATCTGCGATCTCAGTAAGCGTTTTAATAAATTTTGCGCCGTTTTTTTTGATCATTTTTCCTGTTTGTTCGAGTGATCTTATTTGCGCAGCAGAAAATTTTTTATCTTCATCTGAAAGCAGGAATGAAAAAATGGTTTTCCCCGGTCGTTTATTACTGTCGTCCACTACCTCAGCAATAGAATACACGCCGGTCATTTTTGGAGTGATCACATACAGGCAAAAATCGCATTCTTCTCTTTGTTTTATTTCTTCTTGCATCATTTCAGGAGTCCAGTCTTCTGCCTGTGGCTGAAAATAATCAATCTTTAAATCCTTTATCAGTTCATTTCTCCATAAGGATCCATTGCAGGTGCCACCTAAAAATACTTTTTTCATTGGCATTAATTTTTTGTAAGTTAAAATTTAAAATACTTCCTGCAATGGAGTTTTTATGCATAAATGATTTGCAAAATGAAAAAAGGCAGAAAAATAAGAGATTTAAAACATAAATTTTAGAAGGGAGTTTTTATCAGTCATCTAATAATTTAGCGAGGAAAAGCAGATCATTCTTTTTATAAAGATTGGCTGCATCTATAAAGCATTTGCTGAATTCTTCAAGTAGATGTTGGATAATTCTTTTATCATTCAAAGGCCGGTAATAGGAAGGAGTAGGTGGTACTGAAATCCTTTTAAAATAACTCTCTACATCTTTATGAGAATATACCTGCCCGTTTAGCGGATCAATATAAAAATTGATTTTTTCACTTTTTTGTTTGGTCGGATTGGGGTAATTGTAATCAATATCAAAATAGCCAATAATAAATTGTTTGGGAATATTAATGGCTTTGGCCGGGATATCAAGAAGCTCGCAAAGAATGAGATAAAGGATTCCGTTAGTAATGGCGTTGCCTCTTTTATTTTCAATAAGTTTGGTGATCAGAAAATCATCTGAAAGATCGTAGCTTACCTCATTTCCTTTTAAATTATAATAACTGTATAAAATTCCTGAGATCACATTAATTTGCTCCAACGGCGTGAGATAACTATTCAGTTCGAGCCAGATATTTCTTCTGATCTTTTCGATTTCCTGCAAGGTGGTTGTGGCAATCATTTCAGGGAAGCAGTATTTTGAAACCAAAAGGGCGCCATGCAATAATTCGCAGTTTCCATTTTTCCATTCGGTAAATTCTTCTACCAGGTCACGGAAATGTAATTTGTGAATGATCAATTCAATTCTTTCCTGCACCTGCTCGTCAGGACTGTTTTCCCAAAGGTTTTCAAGATTAGGAATAATAGCGCGTCCATGAGAAATGATGCGTTCAGTAATGGAGCTGAAAACTTCATCATCCGGATCATCTATTAAATGAAAGAGCGCAGATATTTCATTGTTTTCAAGCATGTAAAAATTTGATAAGCGAATTTAATGTTGTAAAGATAGAAAAGTTTAGAATTTTTCCTAAGTTTTATATCAGAGATTTTGCGAAAAGATTTATATGAAAATTATTGATAATAATGCAGGTTTGAGAATGAATAGTTTATATCACTAAAATATTTTCCGTTTATGTATTGCAGTTACTTTTAATAGACTTTTTTTTCGAATACAGTAAACGAAGAAATGACAGGAATTTTCCCCATAGGAAATAAAATAATTCTACAAAAGGAAAATTTATATTTTATGTTTTAATAAAATAATAAACCTTTGCAGGATATTCTTACTTATTTTTTTTAAAAATAACAAATTATGACAAATAAAATAGCATTGGTAACTGGTGGCAGCAGAGGATTAGGAAAAGAGATGGCTTTGCGTCTTGCACAGGCCGGCCATAATACAGTAATCACATATCTATCACAAAAAAAAACCGCTGATGACGTTGTGAAAGAAATTGAAAATTTGGGAAGACAGGCTTATGCTCTGCAATTTGATGCTAATAATATAGCTTCGATAAAAGATTTTGTACATCAATTCAGTCAAACACTTCAAGCGAAATGGAATATAGAAAAGTTTGATTTTTTAATAAATAATGCAGGTATGGGGTCAACGATTCCCTTTACGGAAGCTACAGAAGCAGACTTCGATAAATTTATGAATGTTCATTTTAAGAGTGTTTATTTTCTTACTCAAAAGTTAGTGCCATTAATGAATGATGGTGGCAGAATCATTAATATTTCTTCGGGCACTACTCAATCTTCTGTCCCGGGTTATTCCTTATATTCTTCAATGAAAGGAGCTATTGAAGTTTTCTCACGTGGGCTTGCTAAAGAGGTGGGTCCAAAAGGGATTACAGTAAATGTAGTGGCTCCCGGACCTATTGAAACTGATTTTAATAATGGCAGTAACAGGGATATTCCTGAGCGTAAAAAGTTTTTGGCCTCGAGAAGTGCATTAGGTAGAGTGGGTGTGGTAAAGGATATTGGCGGTGTAATCTCTTTCTTATGCAGTGAAGATGGTGGATGGATAGATGGGCAAAGAATTGAAGTTTCGGGCGGGGTGAATTTGTAGAAAAAATGACCGATCCGGATCAACACTTTCTGAATTAATTTTCACTTTTCAAAATGCCGTTCAGGCCTCGCAGGTTTTCAAATACCTGTGAGGTCTTGTTCAATCTTTCTGAATTCTTTCTCACTTTTCAAAATCAGATAATTTAGGTATGAAAAAAGTAATTGCAATTTTCCCATGAACTTTTTATCAAAATCAACTACTGTTTTAATTCATTTACCATTTATCCAGTCCAAGTAATTTTTTGCCCAAAGGAGATAAAGTTGCAGAATTATATTTTGTTTGTTCCCAATTGCGAGGGTCTCCGGGAAATGCATAACCTTGGGGAGCAATACGATTTTTCCAGGAATTGATTCGCCACTCGCGCAGCGCTTCATTACTTTCTTCTGCGGGCATCATAGAAATATATTGGGCGATGCGTACTTTATTTTTGCTGTTGTTAGCGCGGATGCCATGCGGCTCTGAACTATTGAATATCAGTAAATCGCCCGCGTTCATTTTTATTTTTTCAGGTTCAAAGCCTTTAATATCGGGTTTAAAATGATCGCGATTTTCGGGTTGTGTGAGTTTCCATGTATCATAAGTTCTGAACAATTCAGGTATACATTGAAAACCTCCCATTTCTTCATCCATCTGATCATTCAATGCCAAAACTCCCTGCACATTTTGAGGTTTGGTATCAGGATCATAATCCCAATGAATAAAAGCCTTATATTCAAAACCAGGCCGCAATGGAAAATTCAAATTCGCTCTATCAATGGTACACCACAATTTTTCAGTTCCCCAAATATCTGCGAAAGCAGCATGTACTTTTGGCATTTGCCGGTTATCCCATAAGTATTGATGATTGTAAACTTCCACCATGCCGGTATTGGTAAGTTCTTTCATCTGCATTTCTGCTCTCGCCGGCGCATACCAGGTTTCAGGATCATTAGGATTTTTTTCTTCAAATTCCCAAAGAAAATCTGCCGTTCTTTGTACTTGTTCTTTTGGGACTGCACTTTTAATAATTACGTAGCCATTATGTATCCAGAATTTCCAATCTTCTTCCGTGAGGACGCGCAAAGGCTCGCCATTACTCCGGTTGCTCAATTTGATGGCGCTGCTTGTAGCCGTGGAAGGATTGCCGGGAATATCTTTGTGAGCATTGTCCGGAATCATTGTCGGCGACATAGTTTGGTGGTTCATAACTGATTTTTTTATTGTGATTGAATATTGCAAAATTCTGAAATGAATGCCTCCCGTGACTTTAAAAAGCGCTATTTGAAGTGACATCAAACTGAATGATCAAGATTACTTTTTATTTTTATTAGAGATTTTTAATCGTTTTCTTTCCGGCTTTTTAATGATCTCTTCATCACCCAAAAGCATTCCCCATGCATTTAGCGATTCCACTCTGTCGAATATTATTTTCGTAATTGCGATTACAGGTATTGATAAAAACATTCCCGGAATACCCCAAATCATTTCGCCGATCACAACACCCATTAGAGTGATAAATGCATTGATCTTTACTTTGGATCCTACAATCATAGGTAACAGAATGTTACTGTCTATCAAATGCATTGAAACAACAGTGATGATGACCAGCAATATTTTGATACTTGCGGCGGCTGTCGCAAAAGTTATTATAACATTCAGCACAAGTGCGGTATAAATACCTATGTATGGAATGAGATTAAAGAGACCGGTGATCAATCCTAACAGAATGGCATATTTTATACCAAGAATTAAAAATACGACACAACATATTGTAGCCACTATCAGCATTTCCAATAGCAGACCAAGAATGTATTTTCTGATTATATATTGTACCTGCTCTACTATATCTAAAACTATACTTTTATTTTCCTCATTAAAGGCTTTAATAATAAACTTCAAAAAAAGATGGCGATAAAATAAAAGAAAAAAAGTGTCAATTAAAATAAATACGATAAACAAAAAAATGGAAGAAACAGAGATTACTGTGGCACCTATCATCGCAGTGGTGTTAGAGGCGATTTTATTAGTTGCAGAATTCAAGTAAGCCATCTGTTTTGCAAGATCTACATGAAAAGTAGCTGTTATCCATTGCTGTAAGTTATGTAGAGAATCTATTAACTGCTTTTTAAACATGGGGAAGTCTTGCGTAACATTTGTCAGTTGCGAGCCAATAATAAATAATAATCCTGCAATTATCACCAGTAAAAGAATAACAGAAAGCACCGAAGCAAGCGCTCTGTGCATTCTCAGTTTTCTTTCAAGAAACTTTGCAAAAGGCAGAAGCAAAATGGAAAACAGCAATCCGAAGACAAGGGGACAAAGAACTTCTTTTCCTAAAACTGTAAGATATCCAAGAGAAAGAATGCCAATCAGCACTAATGCCAGTTTTAAATAAAAAGGCACAACATTTTCTTTAAAGAAATTCATGGTTAATAGAATTTAATCTGAATTAATATGTAAAGGAAATGTATAAATGGATATTTGGGAAAAATATTTCGGGGCTGATTAGCTAATCAGCTAACTAGCCTATTAGCTAATTTGTCCAGGCAACCTTTTACCTTTAATCTGCATTTATATTTTTATAAACCATCATCAGCCTGTTTGTTTTTATGGATACATCCGAACTTATCAAAGAAGCTAAGCAGGGGAGTGCTGCAGCACAGAAATATCTTTTTGATCTGATGGCGGATAAGTTATTGATAGTTTGCCGTAGGTATGTGAAGAGGCCGGAGGATGCCGAAGAGATTATGTTGGATGGATTTTATAAGTTCTTTAAAAATTTATCTTCATTTACTTACCAGGGCGAAGCCGCTTTATTTGTGTGGATAAAAAAGATAATGATCAATGAGTGCCTCATGTTTTTGCGCAGGAAAAATGTATTTTCTATTGTGTCTGATTCTGATGCTGAAGATATTCCATTGGAAGAGGAAGCACTTAATAATTTGTCGGCTGCTGAAATATTTAATTTGATTATTCAATTGCCTGTTGGTTATCGCACGGTTTTCAATCTTTATGAAATTGAAGGTATGGGGCATAAAGAAATTGCAGGATTGCTTGGCATTTCGGAAGGCACTTCCAAATCTCAATTAAGTAAATCAAAAATATTGTTACAAAAAATGTTACTTCAAAAAGGAATCAAATATGTCAAACGGAAAACAAAATAATTACGAAAACTGGAAAAGCAAACTGGATAATTTGGATAGTTTGCCGGGAGAAAATATGCCAGATAAAAATGAGGAATGGGAAAAGCTGTATGCGCGTCTTGGCGGGAAAAAAAGAAGCAAAAAAGCTGTATTTTATTGGGCGGCAGCAGCATGTATATTGTTTGCATTAATGATTCCTTCGCTTTATTTCAAAAACAACAATCACCAATTATCGAATACCCAAATGAAAAAAAATAATATTGAATCCGATAACTATCGGATAAAAAATTCCTCCAATAAAATTATTGATAAAAAAGATTCAGCTCTGATTTCCCGATCTGCCCTGTCCGCCAATGATCAGATAAAAACTGAAATGACATCACCTAAAAAAATCAAAAAAAATATTTATGAAAAGCAAATGAATCTACTTCGTTTACCAGATACTATCAGTACGAAAAATTTGTTAGCAGAAACTAAATCAAATTCCTTAAGCCCAATAGATACATTTTCTTCTTTAGCCACATCCATCCCAACCAAGAAAAAATTGAAAGTAGTCCATATAAATGAATTAGGTGATCCTGTAGAAGCCTTGCCGGATATAGTACGAAACACAGACAAACATTCTTTTCAATTTAAAATTGCCAGCCAGGGAATTTATATCAATCCCACTATTGCATCCAATACACCTGGTGTGTATTATGCCATTGGACACTCTCTAATAGTTAGTTCAAGATGAATAAATCACTTTTGCTTTTCCTTATTTCATTTCTTTTGCTGACAAGTAGCTTTGGACAAAGTAAGCAAGACAAAAAAATAGCAAAAAGTCTTGATGAACTTATTCCTAAACGGTTGACAGAAATAGCACCGGGTTGCGTAGTGCTTGTTGCAAAAGACGACAAAATTATTTATAAGAAAGCTTTTGGTTCTGCTAATACAGAATTGAACATACCTATGCAGCCTGATATGCTTTTTAGGATAGGCTCAATGACCAAACAATATACTGCTATTGCAGTTTTGCAATTGGTTGAACAAGGTAAAATAGGATTGCAAGACAGTATTCAAAAGTATATCAAAGACTTTCCATCAAAGGGCTATACAATTACAATAGAGAACTTGTTAACACACACTTCTGGCATAAAAGATTATCTGTCCGAAATTTCCAATCCTTCAAAACAAAAAGAAATATATACGCCTAAGGAAGGTGTTGATTATATTAAAGATGAGCCACTTAATTTCAAGCCAGGCAGCAACTACAGATATAGCAACTCTAATTTTTATTTGTTGGGGTACATAATTGAAATGGTTACAGGCGAAACTTTCGAAAAGTATTTGCAGGAAAATGTATTAGACAAGGCTGGTTTAAAAAATACATTTTATATAGGCTCTGAAAAAAATATTCCAAATATGCCACAAGGCTATTCAAAATTTGATGGAAAAATTGAGGAAGCAACCTTGCAACCAATTGATATATTGTATTCCGCAGGAGGATTGATAAGTAACGTTGATGATATTTATAAATGGCATAAAGCATTATACAACCTGCAATTGGTAAAAAAGGAAACATTGGAAAAAGCAACGACGCCATTCAAGTTTCCTGATGGTACTTTCTCTCAATATGGATATGGTTGGTTTATAAAAAGCCTTGATGGAAATAAAACAATTGAGCATAGTGGTTCGACAGACGGTTTTCAGTCGGATGAAATTTATCTTCCTAATGAAAACATTTTTGTTGTAGCATTATACAATTGCTATGAAGCCGATATGGATTGGCAACTATTGACAAATGACATTGCAAGGGTCGCACTCGGTAAACCCTTGGACAATGAAGTGAAGGTAAAGGAAGATGTATTAAAAAGTTATGTTGGCACTTACGAGGTTAACGTGAATAGTGTGAATCATAAACTTATAGTAACGTTCGATGATGGAAGACTTTCAATTGAAGCTTCTAATCCTGAAGACAGATTGCCTAAAGTTCAAATGTATGCTAAGAGCGAAAATGAATTTTATATAAAGGAAGCAGCGTTGAGATTTGAGTTTATAAAAGATATAAACAACTCTTTTAAAATAGTGACCTATAACAATCGTGGAAAGGATGCTGAATGGACAAAGACCCACTAAGAAGAGGCAGCTGCTATGCTGGCTGACGGAATAACAATCAGCTTCATTTACCGGGCTGACAGTTATAAAGTACCAGTACAGAAGCAAGCCGTCAACGGTTTTACTATCTTAAAAATGAAATCTTCTCAAAACTAAAAAAACATGAAAAAAATAATCAGTTTATTGATGCTTTTTACAAGCATCGCAGGAAGCCTTTGCGCACAGACAAATTTGAATACCGATAAAACTTTTGAAGTGCCTTCGGATATTATTATCAACAGGAGGTTTTATATTAACCTCGACAAAGGCAACAAAATGCAAATTGAGCTAACCGATATTACGGATCTGGACAAGTTAGAGAATATTGATTCCCTGCTAAGAATATTTATCAAAGATGTAACTCCTTTAAAAGATTCTTTTTCTGATCCGATTACTACCAAGCGTTTAGATTATGTAACTGATACAATGGGAAGAAAAAAAATACGTTTTCAACAATTTTATCCAAAAGGCTCAGCGTTTCTGCTGAACGACGGCGAATTGGCATCGCTTAAAACCGGGCAGGATACGATTAACATAATTGGAATTATCAGTAATCCTTCAAAGCCTGAACAAAAGATCAGTCTTACACGCCCACGTTATTATCACCTTACATTTTACCTCAATAATATGAGTGAATTGACAGATTATATGAATGATGTTTTAGCTGAAAAAATTTCAACTATTCAAAAAGATGTAAACACAAAATGGCCTCTTATTTTAGGTACCGGTTCTAATTATCTGAAAAAGGATAAATCCATTTCTGCCGACAGGCCACATGGTTTTACACCGGGCGAAACAGGCGATTTTTTGGAAGGGCTGGTAACCGTGAATGTTCAGAATTATAAAAATTATTTTGTTCCCTCATTCAGTGTAGGAGTCAGGCTTACATTCACTAATCGGGACAGAACTTTTAAATGGGAGCCGGGATTATTTTGGGAACCTCATTTTTTATTTGCAAAAGACAACCAGGGTAATTTGCACACTTACAGAAATGATTTTCTTACTTTCACCTATGGACAAGGTGGCACTACCGATCATGATCCAAGAAAAGATTTTTCATACAGCACAGTATTTTCTTTAGGCTATCTTATAAATAGAAATGGAAATTATTTTGAGAAAAATACGTTTCGTTTCGGCGCGGGAAAATTGAAACTAAATAAGACAAGCATTGAGCCTTCCATCTATTTTAATAATTTTTTTAAAGGAGTAACGCCGGGGATAAGGATCAGCCAAAGTTTTTAAATTTGAAAAAATGTGACGATGTCATACTTGAAATAAGAGCTATATTTTCATTATTTATTGGTTTACTGCTCGCTTAAAATAATTTTTGATTTAAATGCACATCAATTTTCGTTTAACCTTTTACGTTATTGTAATTTAAATTAGATGCTAAAAAAACTACAAACAAGGTATCACTTTTTTGAAAAATCTTTTTTTAGCATTCTGAAAATTTCCCAAAAAGCATTTTTCCTGCAAAGTTGCAATGAATCCAAATGTGAAAAACGGTTTCTTATATTTTTTTTCACTATTGTCCGATTCTAAGAAGCTGTCTAAAATTATTTTTTTGAATAACCATTAAGATATTTCTTGCCACAAATGGACACGAATTATTCGTGATAATTAGTGCAATTCGTCCAAAGGACTCCTTTGGAGTGGCTAAAAGAGAGTGCCGCAAGGGACTATACAAAATCCATGAAATCATTTTTAGACGGCCTCTAAGGGAAAGTTTATTTTAGAAATAAAAATTCTTAGTACCTTTCTTATCTGATTACTTCTACTATAATGCGGAAATCATTTTTACTATATTTTTGTTTTTTCGGATTTGTTATTTGTAAAATTTCTGCGCAAAATAGTCCCGATACTGAAATAACGGCAAGCTGGAATAGACTGAAACAAGAAGTAGTTACCGAAAAAAGTTTCCGCGCCGTTTGCGACCTGATGCAACAGGTAGCCAAAACCAATCTTTCTGAAAGCTATTCGATATTTACGGAGTATCTTCCTAAAGTGAAAGCCACAGGCAACGTTCGTCGGATTCACGTTTTACTAATGGGATGGGGCCGTGCAAAAGAATCTTTAAACTATTTTGCCGACGCAGAAAATCTTTTTTCCCAGGCGCGTAAGAATGCAATAAAAAATCCTTTATTCTACCATGAAAGCCTTGTGGGCACTATTCTCCTTTATCTTGAATGGAATAAAAAAGATTCGCTTGAAAAATATCTTCGTATCAGCGAAGCCGAATGTATAAAATCGGGTGATAAAGAAAACCTCTCATTTACCTATACTTTCAAAGCCATGGTGCATTTGGATAATGCGGATACTATGAACCGTTATTTAACCAAAGCTATATCGCTGGCAAAAGACCTTCCCGACAAAAATGATTTATTTACGGCCCGGTATAATTATGCGGTAGTGTATTGTCAAAATAATCCCCAGAAAGAAGTTTTTGAATTGGATACACTTTTACAATTATCTAACGACAGTTCGCTCAATCATTACCCGCCTAAATTATATGAGCGTACCAATTTTTCTTTTCGCAATGCAAGGCCAAGTATTTACTACAACCTGATGCAGGTAAATTTGTTGCTTACAGATTATGATAATGCGGAAAGATTTGCACAACTGTTTTATGATGCTACTATTACTCCTCATCCCGACGGAGTGCAGGCGCCCTATTTCAATGCGGAAATGTCTATTGTAAAATCTTATCATAACGAATACCGCGCTGCGCAGGAATATTTGGATAAAAGTAGAAAACAGTTTGCCATGCCGGAAAATAAAATACCTTATATCAGTTATTTTATTGCTGCCGGAATGCTGCAGGAACATCAGCAACATTATGCACAGGCGCTTGCCTATTACGATACCGCATTGCACAGAGGAAACATAGAAGGATTGTATCTGATGCCGCCGGATATTTATTATGCCCATGCGCTTATTCTTACCAACAATTTGAAAAAAGCAGAAAAAGTATTCAGTAGTTTACAACCGCGTATAAAAGGAAATAAATATTCTGCCATAGGATTTTATTATTATAAATATGATGCCGGATTATTAAAAGCACAGCACGATTTCCCAGGATATGTAAGTGCATTGCAAACTTTTTATGAAATTAAAGATTCGCTAACAAGCCTCAAACGATATCGTGCAATTGAAGATGTAGAGACAAAATACAGGGTGCGGGAACAACAGCAAAAACTATCAGCAATGCAAAACGAAGAACTGGTGCGCATTGCCAATATGAAAAGAAATAAAATATTTTACATTTCACTTATTTCATTGACCGTTATATGCATTTTACTTTTATTGTTTAACATTCGCCACCGCCAAATTCGCAACAGGCAAAATGAAATATTGCAGCAAAATAAGATAAGGGAAATGCAAGAGCAAAGTAGAATTTCGCAAATGAAAAGCGCAATGGATGCAGAAGAAAATGAACGGCGAAGGATTGCAGATAAGCTGCATGATGATGTGGGAGCCATGCTTTCGCTCGCAACTATTAATTTATCTTCTGTTCTTGAAAATAATAAAGAAACGATATCTTCCGAAAGAAAGTTAAATAAAGTGAATGAAATTTTATCTTCAGTATCAGTAACCGTACGTGGTCTCAGCCATGAACTTACTCCTTTGATGATTGAGAAATTCGGATTTAAAAGCGCTTTAAAAGATCTGGCAAGCACTATTAATTTATCTGAAAAAATAAAGCTGGAAATGGTTGTGATAGGCTTTGAAATTACGACCAAATATTCTCCTCTTATTCTTAATAATATTTATAGAATAGCCCAGGAACTTCTTCATAATATTATTGCTCATGCCAACGCTACAAATGCCATACTTGAACTGGTGGAACATTCGGAGCACATATCGTTGATGGTAGAAGATAATGGCAGCGGCATTAAAGAGCCTTTTTCAGAAAATGGATTAGGTCTTAATTCAATTCAATCAAAAATTGAATATTTCAATGGCGCGATAGAAATTACCAACAAGCAGGAAGGAGGGACTCTTATCGTTATAGAGATTCCGGTGTGAAGAATTACAGAACTAATTTTTTGTTTTCAAAAAAATCATCCGGGAATACATTAAATTTACTGCTATTAATTTTTCAAATAGATATTAGAAAACAATTTTTTTGACAGATAAACGAATCATCATTGCAGATGACCATCCTTTATTTTTAGAGGGACTTCATTCTGTATTGGAAAAGATAAAAGGCGTGGATTTGCTTGCTACTGTGACTAACGGAAGGCAACTAATTGATTGTTTACAGCAATATAACCCCGATATCGTTTTGCTCGATTTGAATATGCCTCGCCTTGATGGCATTGAAACTTTGAAAATATTAAAAAGCCAATTTCCCAAAATCAGAGTGATCGTACTTACCAGTTATTATCAGCCGGAATTAAAACGGGAAATAAAATTACTTGGTGCCGATGGATATCTTTCAAAAAATAGTTCCGCCAATCTCATAGAAGAAGCCATTAAAACAGTTGCAGCAGGCAATACGTGGTTTACGGATGATTCTCCCGTGGAAGCATCACCTTCTCCTTTCTTTATTGATGACTTTATGAAAAAGTACCAACTTACAAAACGCGAAGTAGAAATAATCCGCATGATAGTAGCCGGAATTCCCACGAGAGAAATAGGCGAAAGATTATTTGTAAGCGAATTTACCATTAATGCACACCGCCGCAATATCTGCCGCAAACTCAATGTACACACACCTGTAGGCCTCATCAACTTTGCCAAAGAACAGGGTTTGGTGTAATTTCTATTTTTCAAAAAATAGTTACTATAAAGATAGAACAGGAATCCTGATTATTTGTTAGTTTACTATGAACGGATAGTATTTGAAACTAAATATGAATCAAAGCCACGCGAAACAAGCATTGCGACGAAACCGGTTTTTTGGAATTGATAGACAAAATTAGATTAAGAATTTAGAGGAATAAAAATTAATTATCCGATGGCAAGGACTAAAGCCGTTGACCAGGACCATACGGCGTCACGAATCTTTCTGTAGCAGTAAACAAATAAATATATCAGTTTCCTATTTATCTTAAAAACAAAATTACACAGAGACTCACAGAGGAGACACAGAGAACGGCAGAGAAAGAAAAACCTATGAAACTCTTTGTAGCAATAATCTCACACAAAAATAGTCAGCACTAACTATTTTTTCTTTTTATTTCCTATATGAATTTTGTTCTTGCAAAAACATAAATTTCTTTTAGCATGGCTAAAGAAAAGATGGAATCTACAACGCGGCAAACTAATTTTTTCAATAAAAAATGATTTATAAAATGAAAAAGATTAAACAAACAAACGCATCCTATACGCAGGATTACTCAATGCCCTTACAAAAAAATAAGGTAAGGTTATTTCGTCTTTTACCCGTATTGTTATTTCTTGGATTAATTACAGGGTTAAGTTGTGACAAAGGTATCAACTCCACTGGTGGTTATTTTGGTGGGGCATGCGGAAGTGTTGATTCGGTAAAAAGTGCACTACCTGGAGAAATCAGCGCTTATATTACCGGAGCAGATAAAAATGCAGATTATTTTATTATACTTGGTTCCAGTTCATCTATGCGCTATAGGGGGGGTACAAATTCGCAAACCGATTGGGTATTTTTTCCGGGGTTACCGAGCGGCACATATAATAATTGTATGTGGATAGTATCGGGATGTTCTGCAACTTCGAATGGAGGAGAGGCTAAAGTTCACGGGCCAACGCAGGTAACGGTAGAATAAAAACAAAGTACTCTACTGCCTTATAAAATAAGCCGGAGCTTTTTCTCAAATATTTTCGGGTTCAATGAGGATTTGTAATACATCATAGAGGCATACATGATTGGAGTTTTGGAATAAAATATACAGGATAAAGAAAGATTGAATGGATTCAAAAAACCATCGAATGATCAATCTCCCTTTTCAAAAAATAGTTAGAAGTAGGTATTTCTCTTTTTATTTTACTCACGGAATTTTGTACCTGAAAATACAGTTTCACTTCCTTTAATTGTCCAATACCTTTTTCTGAAAAATTGCTTAACCACTGAAGCGCCGGAATGTTTAATTTTTTTTTTATGAAAAAGAATTATACACTTTTTGCTGGCTTTATTGTCCTGCTTTGCATCACCTGTGGCAGTGTTCAGGCACAATTTACAAATGACCAGTCAGCCTCCCTGGTATTAGGCCAACCTGATTTCATTACCCGTGCTGAAAATACTACACAAAATGGAATGGACGCTCCTGCAGGTGTAGCAGTGGATAACTCAGGTAATCTTTATGAGTCAGAGGTATTGAATAACCGTGTAATGATATTTAAGAATGTTAATTCAAAAGCAAATGGCGCTAATGCTGATTTTGTATTGGGTCAAACTAATTTTACTTCTGATAACACTTCTACATCAGTAAATGGACTGTATAATCCCGAAGGAGTTTGCGTAGATGGTTCCGGAAATTTATATGTATGCGATGAAAGCAGCAACAGGGTGTTGGTATTTAAAAACATTACAGCAAAGGTAAATGCCGGAACACTTGTAAACGGCGCTAATGCTGATTTTGTATTGGGTCAAACTAATTTTACTGATAATAGTAATGGTACTTCTCAGAATTCAATGCACTTTCCCGTCGCTTTAAGTATAGACGCATCGGGAAATTTGTATGTAACGGATGCTTTTAACTACAGGGTTCTGATTTTTAAAAATGTAGTAAGCAAAGTAAACGCCGGAACACTCGTTAACGGTGCCAATGCCGATTTTGTATTGGGCCAGACGAATTTTACAACCGGTTCAGCCCCGTCCAGCCCTTCTCAAAGTGTTATGGGCCCTGATGGTATTGTTATAGATGGATCCGGCAATTTGTATGTTTCAGATGTTCATTTTAACCGGGTTATCATATTTAAGAATACTGTTTCAAGAGTAAATGCCGGAACCCTGGCCAATGGCGCTAATGCAGACTTTGTCCTGGGGGCACCCGATTTCACAACGGCTGGAGGAGGTACCACTCAAAATACATTTTATATAGTCCTTGGTTCTGGAACAGATGCTTCCGGGAATTTTTATTTGTGTGATAATCTTAATAACCGAGTATTAATATTTGAAAACATGGTTAGTAAGGTAACCGATGGAACACTTACCAATGGCGCTAATGCGGATATAGTTTTGGGTCAATCTTCATTTACATCGAACGTTTCAAATATAAGTGCAGAAGGATTCAATTATCCTTATGGATTAGCATTAGATGCTTCCGACAATTTATTTGTGTCAGATTATGAGAATAGCCGAATACTAAGATTTAGCAATTCTCTTTTGCCGGTAACACTTACTTCGTTTGCCGCCAACATGCCGGATCAGTTCAACGTAAACTTAACGTGGTCCACAGCTACCGAAGAAAATACAGATCATTTTGATTTGATGCGGAGTGTGGATGGTGTTCATTTTAATAATATCGCTTCAATAAAAGCAGCAGGCAATAGCAATACTCTCATTAATTATGATTACCATGATAACCTTTCAAAATTATCATTTGCAGGAGCTATTTATTATCAACTCCGGGAAGTGGATATAGATGGAAAAATTCAGATGTCCTCCGAAGTATTGGTAAAACCCGATGTAAATGCTCCGGGTGTAGGGATATGGCCCAATCCTTTCAATGATCATGTTCAACTTTCTATAAATGCACATGGTTCCGGAAAAAATAATGATTTCCTTACTATCAATGGATGGTAAAACAGTGTTCAGGCAAACCTATTCATTGGCAGTAGGGGACAATCAAATCAGCATATTAAACCTGGATAATTTGCCGGCCGGAGTGTATCAATTAACCGGTTTTATAAACGGAAATATATTGGTTAATAAAAAAATTGTAAAAGAATAAACTATTATCAGATGCGGCTTATTCCAATCCTTAAATAGTCTTACCTGTTGAAAAAACGCTTTCTCTCTTGGGATGAAAAAACATTTATTGAAAAAATTAAAATTAATTTTTATGAAAAAGATGAATATCGAAGGATTATTTAATTTCCAAAAAAATGGTATTTTTATTTATTTACTGCTGTTCCTGTTTCCTTTATTAATTCAATCATGTTCTGTTGAAGAGAATGCTGAGGCTTCTATTGAAAGGTTTAGTCAGGATGCTTCCGGTCCTTCATACGATCAGACTTATAGTGATAAAGCTAATCTTGGATTCAATGTTGGATTAGTATTCGGGATGCCAACGAAAATGAGGTCTTCGATACCTGGAGGAAAACCAGACTATCCGAATCATCCTATTCCAGGTAGGGCCTACTTATTGCCTCTTCCTGGTGGGATTCTTGGGTTCTCACAAAAGTCAGGAACTAATAATTATGCAAATTTTGCAAGTAGCTCAAATTTATATGCCGACTATACTCACGGGCCTTCTGTATTCGATAATAGTAGCGAAGGCAATATTGAAGAAACTATGATGCCAGATAAAGTTAATGATTCTTTAGGCCTCAAGCGACATTTGAATTTGGAAGCGAAAACTGAATTCATTCAAAAGAGATCCAATGATGACGGGTCAATAGCCACTTTAAATTATTTTGAAGTTCCTTTATATGCTGTTTATCAAACTCAAACTAAGCATGGAGGAAATGTTGTTGGCGGGGGTATTGGCCCCTACTTTGCCTACGGTCTTGGAGGCAAGGTAAAAACGAAATCCGGTGGCCAAACATACAGTACCAAGTCGTTTGATAAAACTTATGGATTAAAACGTTTCGATTACGGGCTGAGCATAATGGCTGGATATACCATCCATCAAAGTTTTTGTTTCTCCCTTTCCTACGAATTAGGATTAGCTAATATAGACAGAAATTCCCGGTATGGAGATAAAGTTAAAAATAGTGGTATGAGTTTAAATGTTAGTTATCCTTTATTTAAGCTAATTAAAAAAAGATAACCGAAACTGCATAAATATTTTCTCTTTCAAACTCTTTTACACTTCAAAAAAATCAAAAATCTTTTTTGGTTGAGCAGGAATAAGTAAGGTGCTTCTTATAAATATTAGCTGATAATAAAATAATAACCAGGGAAGCTCAAAATAAAAAATCTTTCTTATTTGTTGGTTTGCTATGAAATCTCTCAGAATTATTGTCTCACCCGAACTTGATTTCTGATAATATTCATAATTTTGATACCATGAAAGAAACCAAACGCATCACAAAACTCTTTGAAGATCTATATAACAGCAACCCATGGATTGATGTAACTATTCTTGGAACTTTAAAAAATATTTCTTCGCAACAGGCAGCAAAAAAAATTGCTCCCGGCAGAAATTCCATCTGGGAAATAGTAAACCATATCATTAGCTGGCGCGAAAATGCGCTGCTTCGTGTACAGGGAAATGTGATCAATACACCCAATAATAATTATTTCGTTGAAATAGCAGATACTTCTGAAACAGCGTGGCAGAAAGCTTTGGAGCGATTAGAAAATTCCCAGCAGCAATGGATTGCGTTTCTTAAAACTTTTGATGAAGCGGAATTTGAAAAAATGTATCCTACTAATAAAATGTCTTATTATGAACACATTCAAGGGATATTACAACATGATGCATATCATTTGGGGCAAATTGTATTGTTGACAAAATTATTAGTGCGCTGAAAAATGTGCATTTATAAATCCAATCATTTTCCCTGATAGTACGGATAGTATCCGTACATTTAAAAAATAAAAGAAATTAGTTATGAAAACTATAGAAAAATCGCGCTTTGATACACGGTTGTCAAAAGATCAAAAAGAATATTTTGAATATGCTGCAAACTTAGGAGGTTTTAGAACTTTGACTGAATTTGTTATTTTTTCGGCTCAACAACAAGCCCGTAATATTGTTGAAAAGCACAATTCGTTCCTTGAATCAAAAAAAGATCAGGAAATATTTTTTAAAGCAATTATGAATCCTCCCAAGCCAAATACTAATCTAAGAAAGGCTGTTTCAAATTTTAATAAAACAACCGGTGGCAAATGAATTATCTGACTGTGCCATTAAATTCTTTACATACGAAAAGAAATTTCACTTGTGGAAAAAAATTTCTTGATGATTATTTTCAAACACAAGCAAAGCGGGATGTCAAAAGAAAACTTTCAGCATGCTTTGTTCTTGCTGATGAAAATAATAAAGTAAAGGGTTATTACACTTTATCAAGTACTTCTGTAAACAGAGAATTGTTACCTGAAAATATTATCAAAAAACTTCCGCCTTCTTATCATAATTTACCCGCTACTTTGTTAGGCAGATTGGCTATTGATAATATTTATAAGGGACAAAAATTAGGTGAATTACTTTTAATCGAAACTTTAAAAAGGAGTTATGAAGCCTCACTAAATAGTATTGGATCAATGGCAGTCATAGTTGACCCTATTGACGATAATGCCATACAATTTTACAAAAAATATGGTTTTATTCTTTTTAGCCAACAGTGGGAAAATGTTTATTCCCATGGAAACAATTTCCGAATTATTCAAATAATTCAATGAATCAATTTTCTAAAATATTTTGATGAGAGAAAATTTGAAAAGATTTATCCTAATAATAAAATGTCTTACTATGAACACATTCATGGAATTCTTCAACATGATGTATATCATCCTGGGCAAATTGTGTTGTTGACAAAATTGATTTGAGAAAAAATAAAAATCAGGAATATTTGTTTGCCTACTGTAAATCCCTCCGTATTGGTGCGTTTACTGAATAAAATAATCCAACAGTAAAATCTATTTTTTTCAAAAGAAAAAGAAAATTAATTTTAGCAACAATTTTAAATCTAAAAATCATGAAAATTATTCCTTTACTATTAAAAGAATTAGATCAGGAATCAGCAACAACCCGAAAGTTTCTCAGCCTGGTACCTGCCGATAAGCTCGACTGGCAGCCACATCCCAAAAGCATGACCATGAAAAGGCTGGCGACACATATTGCCGAATTACCATCCTGGATTGATATCTCTATCAATACGGATGGTATTAATTTTGCAGGCAGTCCTTACAATCCGCCACCAGTAAATAATTCGAAAGATTTGTTGGATCTTTTTGAAAAATCTTTGGCAAAAGGAAAAGCGGCTTTGGAGAATGCAAACGAAGAAGAACTTCCTAAAAAATGGACATTAAGTAATGGTGAAACGGTACTGAGTGTGATGACAAAATATGAAGCCGTTCGGCATGCTTTTAGCCAGACTATTCATCATCGTGCGCAATTAGGTGTATTTCTTCGTTTACTGGACATTCCCATTCCCGGAAGCTATGGCCCGAGCGCCGACGATCAGAATTTTTAAGAATAATTGATAAATGTTTTACCGGAAAATACCGTAGGAATAAGATTTTTATTTAAGAATCATAGTTGAATCATTTCTATTTTTCAAAGGAAATTATTATGCAGATGTTAGGTTAGGGTATAATTAATTTTTCAGGTTTTCAATTTTCTTTTTAATGATTTGCTTTTCTGATTGTGTTATGGCTAACAAGTAAGCTTTTTCAAAATTTGTTATTGCTTTTTTGTCGTCAATATCCTTATACAATTCACCAAGCAAAGAAAAATAATATTGATTGTTGGTTAATTGCAGTTTTTCGGCTTCCAGGATTGCTTCGTGTTTTCCATAAGTTTTTGAAATTGCAAAAGTTCTGTTGAGCGCTGCTATAGGTGAATATTGTATTTGAAGTAAATGATTGTATAACTGCAAAATATTTTCCCATTTTTCTTTTGTATCATTTTTTATGGTATGCCAATAAGCAATACTTGCTTCCAGGTGATATTTCGAAATTGTATTTCCTTGTGATGATTGTTTCAAAAAATAAATTCCTTTGGAGATTAGCTCTTTATCCCAAAGTGTTTCGTCCTGGTCATTGTATAAAATAATTTCCCCGTTTTCATTTTTCCTTGTTGCAAATCTTGAAGAATGAAAACACATCAAAGCAAGGAGGGCATTCACATTTGGTTGATTGGTTGATTCGTTGTCAATGAGCAGGTAAGTCAGCCGCATTGCCTCCAGGCAAAGGTCTTCGCGCAGAATGGTAGTGCGGCTTTCAGAATAATATCCTTCGTTGAAAAGTAAATATAACGTGGTAAGTACCGTTTCTAATCGTTTATTTATTTCAGTTTGGGATGGAAATTCAATTTGAACTTTATTAAGTCTTAAGGTTTCTTTTGCTCTGAAAAGTCTTTTATTGATAGTTTCTTTATTAGATAGAAAAGCGTTGGCTATTTCATCAATACCGAAACCGCAAAGAATGCGAAGCGATAATCCTATTTGTGCTTCTGCCGAAATTGAGGGATGGCATAAAGCAAATAACATTTGCAACTGGCTGTCGGTAATATTTTTTTCAGAAAGATCAATTTCGGTTCTGTCTATATCTGATGATTCATATTTTATTTTGGGAATAATTTTTTCAGTAAACAAATGTTTACGGCTGATTTGATTTTTAGTTTTGTTTTTTGCAACTGTGTAAAGCCACGCAACAGGATTTTCGGGAATCCCTTTGTAAGTCCAGGTTTCAAGCGCTGATAGAAAAGTTTCACTTGCAATATCTTCTGCAATTCCGATATGTTCAATACCAAAATATTTACAAAGAACAGCAACTAATTTACTGTATTCAGTTCTGAATAAATGTGGGATAAGTTGCTGTTCTGCCATTAATTTAAAGCTCTTTAAATGATCCTGAAATTTTAACTGTTATCTTCCGAAGACACTGCAGTTCTCACTTCCACGCTTCCTCCACCGCCTTTCACCATCGGGCACTCTTTGGCTATTTTCACAGCTTCATCAATAGAATTGGTTTTAACAACAATAAACCCATTAATGAATTCTTTTACCTCGGTAAATGGCCCATTTGTAACCACATTGCCGGGCATAACTACTTTTGCATTCGAAATGCCTAACCGCGTTCCCCTGTTTGCCATTTGGCCTTTTGTTTCAATGCCGGCCATCCAGGCCATCCAGCTTGTCATCATTTGCTGTATTTGCTCCTCTGAAGGTTTGAAACCAGGATTCGCATTTGTTCTGAAAATTAATACAAACTCTTTCATTTTTTAAATTTTAATAGTTACTGAATAATAGTTTAATGAACGCCATCGCTTTTAGCAATTTTTCTTACTTCCACGCTATTGCCTTCTCCCTGTAAAACGGGGCAGCCTTTTGCAAATTCAACTGCTTCTTCAACAGAATCTGCTTTCACAATCATGTATCCGCCAATGGTTTCTTTTATTTCGCCAAAAGGTCCGTTGGTAACAACGTTGTTTGGCCGTACTACTTTGGCATCTTCAAAGGGTAAACCTGTGCCACTGCTGAATTTGTTTTGCGCAGCAATGCCGCCAATCCAGTCCATAGTTTGTTTCATCCAAATTTGCATTTGTTCCGGCGAAGCTATCTTTTTGCCATCTTCGTGTCTCATGATTAATATGAATTCTTCCATTTTGTTTAGTTTTAAATTTTAAAAAATATTTTAATGATATACTAATAACAAATGAGTGTAACCAAATTGGACATTGCATGCAAAAAATATTTTCTTTTGGTAAAATAATTTCATTTAGATTTTTTTGAGATAGAATTAAACAGCCTTATTTGATATGGTAACATGGACCCTTTATCAAATTTCGCAAAATGTCGTCAATTTTATTAAAAGACCTGTTCTTCCTGAAATTCCATGATTCTTTGAATTTACATTGATAAAAATTTTAATTAAAAATCAATATAACATTGACGATCACCTCTATTTTTTTTATTACATTTATCCACTCATATCCTGATTTGGTTTATTATTTATCTTTTGAAAAAAAGCTTATGAAAAAATATGTTTTCTTCCTTTTAAATATTTTGCCAATAATAGTAATTGCTCAATCACCTGCTATAAAGGCTGCAAATGCGCTTGCCCAAAGGATCGTACCTGCTTATTCCGGCAAAATCATTTTTGAAAATATGGTGGATAGCGTAGATAATGATACCTACGAAATGCAATCTGAGAATGGAAAACTTATTATAAAAGGTAATAGCATTAATGCAATGGCCGTAGGATTAAATGATTATCTCCGTGATTATTGCCATGCCGACGTGTCATGGTATAGAAACGAAGGAATCGTTTTACCATTATCCATGCCCGTTATCCCAGGCAAAGTAAGAAAAACAGCCCGTTGCAAAGAAAGGTTTTTTTTGAATTATTGCACTTTCGGTTACACGCTTCCATGGTGGCACTGGAACGACTGGCAATGGTTTATAGACTGGATGTCGCTTAATGGTATCAACATGCCTTTGGCGATTACAGGCCAGGAGTCAATCTGGTACAAGGTTTGGAAAAAGTTTGGTTTAACAGATGAACAGATAAGAAATTATTTTACCGGCCCTGCTTATTTACCCTGGCACCGCATGTCAAATATTGATCATTGGGATGGCCCATTGCCTAAATCGTGGCTGGACAATCAGTTTGAATTGCAGAAAAAAATTGTAAAGCGTGAAAGGGAACTTGGTATGAATCCGGTATTGCCGGCTTTTGCAGGCCATGTACCCGAGTTATTAAAAACAAAATATCCTCACGCCAAAATAACTTCATTAGGTAGCTGGAGTGGTTTTAGCGACAAGTACGACAGTTATTTTTTAGACCCATTTGATTCATTATTCAAACCTATTCAAAAGGCATTTCTCGAGGAGCAGACTAAAGTTTTTGGGAGCAACCATATTTATGGCGCAGATCCTTTTAATGAGGTAACTCCTCCGAGTTGGGAACCTTCCTACCTGGCTGAAGTGTCGAAAACCATTTATAACTCAATAGCTGAAACGGACCCACAAGCGGAATGGCTACAGATGGGATGGATATTTTATAATCAAAGAAAAAACTGGACCAACGAAAGAATAAAAGCTTACCTGGATGCAGTTCCCCCGGGTAAGATGACCATTCTTGATTATTTCTGCGATAATACTGAAGTATGGAGGATTACTAATTCTTTTTTTGGCCAACCCTACATTTGGTGCTACCTGGGAAATTTTGGAGGCAATACAATGATGTCGGGAGATTTAAAAGAAGTGGAGAAAAGAATGGAAAATACTTTTGTGAATGGTGGAAAAAATATGAAAGGATTGGGTTCTACCCTTGAAGGTTTTGGAGTAAATCGTATCATGTATGAATATGTATTCGATAAAGCCTGGAGGGCTGGGCCCGTGGATGTTGCTCATTGGGTAGAAAACTGGTCAGAAAGAAGATACGGTCAAAATAATGACACTGTGAGCAAAGCTTGGGATATTTTACTCAATACCGTTTATTCCGGCTCTGCAGATTTAGGGCGCGCCACTTTAACGAACGCCCGTCCCACATTTACCGGACACAATACCTGGACCACTAATCCAACCATCACTTATGATAACAAAGATCTGTTGAAGGCCTGGGAATTATTATGTGAGGTAAACGGGAAAGCGCCTTCTGTTTATTATTATGATATGGTGGATGTAGGCAGGCAGGTATTGGGTAATTATTTCTCAGTATTGAGAGACCAGTTTACAAAGAGTTATAATGAGAAAGATTTGGTCTCTTTAAAAAAGTATGGTGACGCCATGCTTTCTTTAATGGATGATATGGACAGATTGCTTGCTACAAATCAAAATTGTTTATTGGGCAAATGGATTGAAGGCGCGCGTAGCTTTGGTATTAATGAAAAAGAAAAGAATTACTATGAAGAAGATGCGCGCAGGATCATAACAGTTTGGGGCGAACCGGGACGCAACCTTACCGACTATGCAAACAGAAGCCTGGCTGGTCTTACCAAAACATACTACCGTGGAAGATGGAAAATGTTTATAGATGCAGCGGAGCAATCTTTGAAAAACAATGTTTCATTTAATGATACTGTATTTGAAAAAAAAATAACAGCGTTTGAGGATCATTGGACAAGGGGACATGAAAAATACATTTCGAAGCCTGCAGGGGATTGTATGACTATTAGCCGGATGTTATTAAAAAAATATGCAAAGGAAATTGAAGCCGGAAATTGATTCATAAAAATAAACTTTAATTTATGAATTTAAATTCCTTTAAAGAAAGTTTATCGGAAAATAAACCACCGCAAAATATATCAGTGTATTTAAAAGCTTTATGGTATGAAGGTAAAGACGAATGGAATAAGGCGCATGAATTGATCCAGGATATTGATGATAGCAAAGCTTCATGGATACACGCTTTTCTTCATCGTAAAGAGGGAGATGTTGCCAATGCAGATTACTGGTATCGCCGTGCGGGTAAAAAGAGACCGGCGGTTTCTTTGGAAAAAGAATGGGAAGATATAGTGGTAGCATTGATGGGATGATTTGAATGAAGCAATATAAAAATTTACTTCTAAACTAAAATTTAGAAAAGGAATAAAATTATTTAGCTATTCAGTAAAGAAAGGAATATCAGGGATTCTTATTTTTTTTTAATTTATATATAACAGTGAAGGATATACGTAAATTAAAAAATGCAAATTAAGAAATTGTATCGTCATCACATCAGCGAGTTTTTAAATTTTTAAATTACTAAATCATCTCTTTCAGCTTCTCCGCCACCACATCCACTTCTTCTTTTGTATTGTGTTTGCAGAAAGAAAAGCGGACAGTAATTTGATTCGGATTGTGAGTAATGGCGCTAATTACATGACTTCCTGCTTCCACACCAGATGTGCAGGCGCTTCCACCACTTGCGCATATATTGTGTATGTCAAGATTGAAAAGAAGCATTTCCGATTTTTCTGTTTTTGGGAAAGCAACACTTAAAACTGTATAAAGGGATTTCCCATCGGGATCGCCGTTGAAATAAATTTCGGGAATATTTTTTAATAAACTTTCTTTCATATAATTCCTTACTTCTTTTATGTGGCGGCTTTCTGTTTCAAAATTTGCTGTAGCTATCTCCAACGCTTTTGCAAAACCTACAATGCCATAAATATTTTCAGTTCCTGCACGCATACCTCGTTCCTGGCTGCCGCCATTTACAAACGGATGAATCTTTATGTTTTCATTAATGTATAGAATACCTATGCCTTTCGGCCCATGAAATTTATGTCCGGCTGCGTTGATAAAATGTACAGGAAGATTGTGCAGGTCAATGGGGAAATGCCCTACAGTCTGCACTGTATCTGCATTATAGATAGCATTATACTTTTTACAAATGTTCCCAACTCTTTCAATGTCGGTGATATTGCCAATTTCATTATTGGCATGCATCAGTGTAACAAGGCATTTTACTTTGCTTTCTTTTAATAATTTTTCCAGGTCATCATAATCAATATGCCCGTTGGGTAATACTTTTATGTATGATAATTTTATTCCGCGATCTTTTGATAAATGTTCTACAGAATGCAGTGTGGCATGGTGTTCTATCGGAGAAGTGATAATATGTTTACAGCCTAAATCGAAAACTGCGGCATTAATAGCGGTATTTGTACTTTCTGTGCCGCCACTGGTAAAAAATATTTCTGCAGGATGTGCATTGAGAATTTTGGCTACAGATTTTCTTGCGTTTTCAATCGCCATTCTTGTCTCGCGCCCATAAGAATATATAGAAGATGGGTTGCCAAATTTTTCTGTAAAGAAAGGTTTCATCGCTTCAAACACTTCCGGGTCGAGAGCGGTAGTAGCCGCGTTGTCAAAATAAATTCTCTCCATTTAGAAACTGTTAATTAGTTTATTGGGTAATTAGTTTTTTAATTGTCATTTATCCATTGTCAATTATCAATTAATTTACATTACCTCACGAATATCATTCATAATTTTCTTCGCAATATTTTCAGCAGTAGTTTCAAAATTACTTTCAGAATAAATTCTTAGGATAGGTTCGGTGTTACTGGTTCTTAAATGAACCCAATCGTTGCCGAATTCTATTTTCAATCCATCTTCCGTATTGATGGGATTGTTTTTATATTTATCTTTTATTTTTTGAAAAACATCTTTTACGTCAACGCTTTTTTCAAGGGTTATTTTATTTTTTGAAATAAAATAATCAGGATAGTTGCTCCTGAATTGCTTTATACTTTTTTTTGAATGTGCCAGGTGAGAAAGAAACAAGCCAATACCTATCAGCGCATCGCGGCCATAATGAAAATCAGGAACTATGATTCCACCGTTTCCTTCGCCGCCAATTACGGCTTTCACTTCTTTCATTTTATTCACCACATTTACTTCTCCTACGGCCGAAGGGAAATACTCACCGCCATGCTTATACGTAATTTCTTTAAGTGATTTGGTAGATGACATATTGCTTACCGTATTCCCTTTTCTGTGTGTGAGAATATAATCTGCAACCGCCACTAATGTATATTCCTCACCAAACATGCTTCCATCTTCACACACAAAGCAAAGCCTGTCCACATCAGGATCTACAGCAATTCCTAACGAGGCATTTTGTTTCACAACTTCGTTGCTCAGACCATTCAAATTCTTAGGAAGTGGTTCAGGATTGTGTTCAAATTTTCCATTCACTTCTTCATTTATTACAATAATATCTTTTACGCCCAAAGCTTTTAACAGAGCAGGGATGTAAATAGCGCCGGAACTATTGATAGGGTCTAAAACTATTTTGAATTTTGCTTTTTTTATCGCATCAATATCTACAAGATCATAATTGACCACAGCTTCTATATGCTTTTGCAAATAAGAATTATCTGTTTTATACTTACCTGTTTTATCAACAGGAACAAAATTGAAACTTTCTTTTTCAGCGATCATGAGTACTTTTTCTCCGGCTTTTGCATCGAAAAATTCCCCCTCACTATTTAGTAATTTTAAGGCATTCCATTCCTGGGGATTATGGCTTGCTGTGAGAATAATTCCTCCGGCAGCCTTTTCTGATTTTACAGCAATTTCAACAGTAGGTGTGGTTGTCTGCCCCAGATCAATTACATCAAAACCACATGCAATAAGGGTATTAGCGCATAGATTGCTTACCATGCTACCACTCATTCTTCCATCGCGGCCAATCACTATTATTTTATTGTGGGTGTTTTGGTCAAATGAAGCAGCGAATGCCGCCGTAAATTTTACAATATCTAAAGGGGTAAGATTTTCTCCGGGTTTTCCACCAATGGTTCCTCTAATTCCCGAAATGCTTTTTATCAGTGCCACATCATAAATTTATGGTTGCAAATTTAAGTGAATTTATATTATTTGGTTTATTACCTAACTAACAAATTAGACAATTAACTATTTACTTTTGCTTAATTAATCAAAATGTACATGCCTCAATCACAACCCTGGTTCAAAGAATGGTTTAATTCTCCCTATTATTATCAATTGTATTTTAAAAGAGATAAAAAAGAAGCCACTGATTTTATTAATAAACTGATTGATTATTTAAAACCCGGCAGTCGTTCATTTATGCTGGATATCGCTTGTGGGCGAGGCAGGCATTCTATTCTCCTGGCATCAAAAGGTTTTGATGTGACCGGCATTGATATAGCAGATGAAAGCATTCGTATAGCAAAAGAAAAGGAGAATGACCATCTTCATTTTTTTACGCATGACATGCGGTTGCCATTCTGGATTAATTATTTCGATTACGCTTTTAATTTTTTTACCAGCTTTGGCTATTTTGATACCAGGAGAGAACATGAGAATGCATTACGAACTATTGCTCAATCATTAAAAACTGACGGAATTTTTGTAATTGATTATCTCAATGTTCATTACGCCGAAGAACATTTGGTATCACAATCGGAGATAAATATAGAAGGTGTAAATTATTTTATTTCCAGGTGGTCGGATGATACTCATTTTTTAAAAAAAATAATCGTGGAGGATGATAATTTAAAAATTAGATTCGGTTGCCGCGAAAAAGTGGTCAAATTTTTTTTAGGCGATTTTACAGAAATGCTTGCCTACCATCAAATGCAGGTGCAGGAGGTGTTTGGAGATTATAATTTTAATAGTTATGATATAAAAAAATCGCCACGGATGATCATTGTGGCAAAGAAGTTTATTGGTAAGTAGTTAATTAGTGAAGTACATTGATACCTGAAACAAGAATCCTGATTCTTTGTTTGTTTGCTGTAAGAGTTTAAAACCTATGAACTAAAAACTACTACTCCCCGATTGGCTTAAATATCACACTTCCACTTTTGCCATAATCAGATTCCATTCTTACTTCATATCTTTTACCGCCGTCTGTAACTACCATCAATGCAGTATTCGGTGGGATCGTTCCCAGGTTATCCGCATACATAGTTACAATATTTTCTTTCACATTTTTATCAATAGTCAGATCCAGGGAAATGGCTTTATCTGATAGTCTTTGATGTGATAAAACTACTTTTCCATTGAAAAAAACGGTAATGGAATCACCATCTATTGCTCCATTATCATAAAAATCAAGATGAAAAGTTGGCTGCTCAATATTGATCGTTCTTACAATTTCTTTTCTGCGTGGTTCAAAGCCCTTTATTGTGGGTGTTACTGTATTTTTATTTGAAATTTTGGCTTCTGTATTTTCATCACCAGGTGAAATATTTTGTATTGGAGCCGCTTTTTCTATTCCTGTAATTTTCGGTGTATGCGGAGCGGCTTTTGCAATTTCATGCATAGGTTTTTTGTGTACTTCTGCATTAAGTTTACGATTCTCAGGCTTTTTTGCAGGGGCTTTAGCAACTGTGTTTTTTTTGGGAGGCATAAAACCAATTGGGAGATCATTTACTATTCTTCGGGAGAGCACTGTGGTGCCGCTACCGCAACCCTGTCCCTGGTTAGGGGTGGGTATCCATGTACCTTTTAAAATTTCTATATTCCCTGTATCTTTTTCATAATGTAAACGGTGTATTTGAAAACAATTGCCAAAATCAGGCGGGGTATTAAATTTTATTCTTTCGATCTCTGATACTACTATGTCATTGGTTTCGCGGTTAAGAGAGCCGGTGAGCCTGCATATAGTATAGTATTTTTTGCCACCCACATCAAAATAGGTATAGGAGTATCCGGAAACTGAAGATCCATTAGTAGTGAGTTCTAATACATACCGGGTATCATCATCCCCAAAACCAGGCACACTGTTTTCATCAAAACCACCTTTCCATTGGCCGTTAAAATTGATTGTTTTTTTATTATGTGAAGAATATTTTTGAGAAAGATATCTTTGTGAAGAAGGCTGTTGGGCAAACAATCCGGAACCTGCAAACAACGAAAATAGTATAATAGAAATTTGCTTCATTATGCCAGAGATTTTTGTTCTCTCAAAATTAATTGTTATTAAAATGATATTAGCCAAAGGAATATCATCTTTGTCTAATACTTCGTTAAATTTGCCTTTCAAAATTTAAAAATAAAAATCTTTTTGAGTTAATAGAATGATGAATATAACTTTTCCTGATGGAGCTGTAAGACAATATGAAGAAGGGACTTCGGCATTAGATGTTGCAAAATCAATAAGTGAAGCGCTTGCGCGAAAAATTTTGGCAGCTGAAGTAAATGGCGAAGTATGGGATCTGTCCCGGCCGATAAATAATGATGCTTCAGTAAAATTTCTTACATGGGATGATGAGAAGGGAAAGTCAACTTTCTGGCATTCTTCTGCGCATTTGATGGCAGAAGCAGTAGAAGATACTTTTCCCGGGGTAAAATTCTGGGTAGGGCCTCCAATTGAAAAGGGATTTTATTATGATATGGATCTCGGTGACAATGTGATCACTGAGACGGATTTGGAAAAGTTAGAAAAGAAAATGAAAGAGCTTTCCAAACTAAATAATTTCTACATAAGAAAAGAAATTTCAAAAGCAGATGCGATAAAATATTTTGAAGAAAAAGGAGATGAATACAAATTGGATTTACTTTCCGGATTGCAGGATGGTAGTATTACATTTTATACACAAGGACAATTTACTGATCTGTGCCGTGGCCCTCACATTCCTTCCACAGGATTGATAAAAGGAATAAAGCTCACTTCAATTGCCGGCGCTTATTACAAAGGCGATGAGAAAAATAAAATGCTTACACGAATCTATGGAGTTACTTTTCCCAACCAAAAAGAATTGGATGAATATCTTGTTTTCCTGGAAGAAGCAAAAAAACGTGATCATAGAAAAATTGGTAAGGAATTAGAATTATTTACTTTCTCTGAAAAAGTAGGAGCTGGATTGCCTTTATGGTTGCCCAAAGGGGCTATGCTTCGCCAAAGACTACAGGATTTCATGCAGAAAGCACAATTAGAATCCGGCTATCTTCCGGTAATTACTCCGCACATTGGCTCTAAAAATTTATATGTTACCAGTGGTCATTATGAAAAATATGGCGCCGATAGTTTTCAGCCTATAAAAACTCCGGTAGAAGGGGAGGAGTTTTTTCTAAAACCGATGAATTGCCCGCATCATTGCGAAATTTACAAAGCGGCTCCGAGAAGCTATAAAGACTTGCCACTAAGACTTGCAGAGTTTGGAACTGTGTATCGCTATGAGCAATCTGGCGAATTGCACGGTCTTACAAGAGTGCGCGGATTTACTCAGGATGATGCACATTTGTTTTGTATGCCCAACCAGGTAAAAGAAGAATTTAAAAAAGTAATAGATCTTGTTTTGTATGTTTTTAGTTCGCTCGGATTTAAAGATTATACCGCACAGATTTCTTTGCGCGATAAGGTTGACAGATCAAAATATATTGGTAGTGACGAAAATTGGGCTCTTGCAGAAAAATCCATTATTGAAGCTGTAGAGGAGAAAGGATTGAAGAATGTAGTAATTGAATATGGTGAAGCGGCATTTTATGGCCCGAAATTGGATTTTATGGTCCGGGATGCAATTGGCCGCAAATGGCAGTTAGGAACTATACAGGTGGACTATAATTTGCCCGAAAGATTCGACCTTACTTATATCGGGGAAGATAATGCGAAGCACCGGCCGGTAATGATTCATCGTGCACCGTTTGGAAGTTTGGAAAGATTTGTGGCCGTACTTACTGAGCATTGCGCCGGAAAATTTCCGATGTGGCTGGTGCCGGTTCAGGTAAAAGTTTTGCCAATAAGTGATAAATTTATATCTTATGCAGAAAATGTTTTAACTCAATTAAAAAATAATGATATTCGTGCTGAAATTGATGACAGAAGCGAGAAGATTGGGAAGAAAATAAGGGATACTGAATTGGCAAAGATCCCATTAATGCTTATTATTGGAGAGAAAGAAGTGAATGATGAAATGGTTTCTGTGAGGCGGCAGGGAAAAGGAGATGAGGGATCAAAAGCTTTAAGTGAAGTGATTGAAAGCATAAAAGAAGAAGTGAAAGGAATGAAATAAAAATAAAAAATAAATTAGAATTTGCGAATTTTTCTTCATCAAATAAAAACAATTAATAACCTAAAATCAATTAATGGCATTTCCACCCAGGCCGCCCAGAGGCGCATTTAATCCCCGTTTTAAAAAAGAACAACAGCAGGAACACCGTACCAACCACATGATAAAAGTACCCAATGTACGATTGGTTGGTGAAAACATTGAAGTAGGAGTTTATCCTATTGCAGAAGCTCAACGAATTGCAAATGAACAAGGCCTCGACCTTGTTGAAATTTCTCCACAGGCAGATCCGCCAGTTTGCAAAGTGATAGATTATAATAAGTTTCTTTATGAAAAAAAGAAACGTGAAAAAGATATGAAGGCGAAGAGTAAGGTCTCGGAAGTGAAAGAAATACGCTTTACGCCTAATACCGATGAGCACGATTTCAATTTTAAATCAAAACATGCCGAAAATTTTTTGAAAGATGGTAATAAAGTAAAAGCGTATGTTCAGTTTAAAGGTCGTGCGATTATGTTTAAAGAAAGAGGTGAATTATTATTATTAAAATTTGCTGAAAGGCTTGTAGAAGTGGGCACTCTTGAAAGTATGCCCAAACTTGAAGGAAAAAGGATGTTTGCCATTTTTGCTCCTAAAAGTCAAAAGAAAAAATAAAAGCCTCCGGCCCCCAAAGTTGAGGATTTTGAGAAAAATAGAAATCCACAATATTTGTTTGTTTATTGTGAAATATTTTGTCCGAAAGAACTCTAAAGGGAGTTCTATAAGAATTTGTAGAGAAAGGAAAGCCAAAATTGGAAACATTGGTGTAGCCATCATTTTTTTAATCTTCATTCTGACAGGATTATTTTAACTTTGTAGCCCGCGTCTGAGAAATTCATAGAAAAATAATTTTTTGAAATAATTATTTAAAATATATTTTCAATTTTGATATTTCAGAATATTGTAAGTTTTTTTACCTGAATAATGCGTATTATTACGATACTTTAAATTTGGTAAATATTCTGTTTGTTTTGCGGTTACTAAAGTAGATTTTTGTTGATGTATTAAATATTAAAAATTGTAAATTCAATTATATCTTATGAAACAAGAAAACGGAGAGGTGATTAATGTGATGATTGTTGATGATCATGTGCTTTACAGAGCTGGTGTAAAAACAGCACTTTCTTCCAAAAAAGATATTAAAGTAATAGCTGAAGCAGATAATGGAGCCCACCTTCTCAATATGCTTAAAGGTATTCAACCGGATGTAATTCTTCTTGACATTCAAATGCCTATAATGGACGGTATTGCTACTTTGCCCGAAGTAAAAAAACTATACCCGCAAATTAAGATCATCATGCTTACGCTACTGGATGACCAAAGTGTAATTACCAGGTTGATGGAGTTGGGCGCTAACAGTTACCTCGTAAAAACATCAGATGCAGAAGTAATTTACGAAGCGATTAAAACCTGCCATCAACAGGAATTTTACTTTAATTCATTAACCAATAAAGCACTTTTAAATAACCTGCGTCAAAAGAATGTAGCATCCCCTTTTAAATTAGCACACGAAGATGCGACTCTTACAGAAAAAGAGATTACCATTCTTAGGTTGATGTGTGAAGAAAAAAGTACGCGCGAAATAGCGGAAGCAGTGGAACTTAGCCCACGTACTATTGAAGCCATACGCGACAAGCTGAAAGTAAAAACCGGCACTAAAAGTACTGCAGGTCTCATTATGTTTGCTGTTAAAAATAATCTGCTCAACCAGGAAAATTAAAAGCGGTTACTCAATTCATACAACTATTTTTGCTCATTCAATGTAAATTATGAATGAGCTTTTTTTTATTTATAATGGCCGCTTTTTTCGTGTAGGCGATCCTGTTATCAGTGCCGGCAACCGTTCATTGCGCTATGGAGATGGCTTATTTGAAACCATGCGGATGCACAATGGAAAAATCATCAATGTTGATTTTCATTTTGAAAGACTGTTTTCAGGAATGAAAATTTTACAAATTGAGGCACCAAAACTTTTCTCAAAAGAATTTCTTCTTACTACAGTAAACGGACTTTTAAGGAAGAATTCGCATCTCGAAAATGCAAGAATCCGATTAATGGTTTTCAGGAATGGAAGCGGTGGCATATTTGATTCCGAAAATAATTCTCCGGATTATATTATTGAAACTTATCCGCTTCAGGAAAAAATAGAATTAAATGAAAATGGATTAACTGTTAATGTTTTTGCTGATGCAAAAAAAAGCTGCGATCAATTTTCCAATTTAAAATCCAATAATTATCTGCCTTCAGTAATGGCTGGTCTATTCGCCCAAAAAAATAAATTGGATGATGCCATTATTCTCAATACGTTCGGGAGAGTTTGCGAATCTGCAATTGCGAATATTTTTATTATAAAAGATACAATTTATACACCACCATTGTCAGAAGGCTGTGTAGCAGGCGTTATGCGCAGATGGATGTTGGAAAAAATTTCTTTAAAAAATTATATTGTTATAGAAAAAAATCTTTCAATTGATGATTTACTTGAAGCCGATGAATTTTTTCTTACTAATTCAATTCATCCGGTAAGATGGGTTGGGATTTTTCGGGAAAAGATTTATGGGAATGAAAGAGTGAAGGAAATTTTTGAGTATGTTTTGAAGAATATTTGAATAAACGTTCAATTTTTCTTTTTATATCTTTGAGAAAAAAGTAAACAATGGAAACTATTTTGATTCGCCCAAAATCTAAAGACCAAATAAAAGTTTTTGAAGAAATGGCAAAAGCCTTAAAACTTTCTTTTGAGGTAAAAGGAGATAGCCCTTATAATCCTGAATTCGCATCTATGGTTAAGCAAGCTGATAAAGATTTCAAGAATGTAGGGGAGAAAATAAAATTGGACGATATATGGAAGTGAAAAAATGAAGAAAATTTTTGAGTATGTTATGTAAAATATTTGAAAATTGATTTAGGATGTTTATGAGAATGCAATCTTGGGTACAAGCCTATCATTCTGCCCAATTAATCTCTAATTGTTTTATTATCTTTTTTTCAATTAAGCCATGATTATGTTGTGTAAAATGGCTTGTATCGAAATTGCAAACCAATGCTTCAACAACTGTTCGTCTATTTTCAATATTGCCACCATTATGATAAAAATGGTCTTTAGTAACAATATTAAATTTATTCCAAAACTTTTCTATCATTTCATTTTTTCTCCAGTCGTTGTGGTGCCAGGTTGAGAGGATGAATTTTGCTTTTGTTTCGTTTAACAAATTGAATAAAAGTTCTTCGTCTTGTTCTGTCCAACCATTGTAATAATCAACGTGGCGGCCATAATAAGGTGGGTCGCAATAAATAATATCATTCTCTGTAGCCATTGGAATAATAGCCGCAAACGATTTATTGTGAAAAGTCCACATTGGTTCAGATTGAATAATTTGAGAAACTGTCGCAACCTGGTTTGTAATTTTTGTAATGTATGCCTGTGCAAACCTTTCCGGCTTTTTGCAAAATGGGATATTCCAGTTTCCTTTACTTCCAAATCTCATCATGCCATTGAAACCGGCACGAGAAAGGAAAATAAAGTCGTAAGGCGAAAACTCTCCACTGTTAAAGCGAGAGCGAACTTTTAGATAATGCTCGTAACCGTTATTGGCTGCCTTGCTCAAAAGTTCACCTTCCTGTTCAAGGTATTGTTTCATCAAAGGCGCAGTTATTACTTTGCTCTGTATTCCTTTGTAAAAGTTGATGATATGCGGATTGGTATCGTTTAGAATAGCTCTTTTGTATCCTGAATTAAAAGCGACAACGCCAGTGCCTAAAAATGGTTCTATCCATTTGCCTTTTACTTTTGGGGCAAGTTCCATAATCCAGGGAACTAACTTGGTTTTAATACCTTGACTTTTTATTGGAGGAACAATTACTTTCATTTCGTTTTCTTATTATAGGTTTTAGAAATGATTTTATTCCAAAGATCAGTTCTGCCTTTAAATTCAAGGAAATCTTTTAAGGTTGTGATTTTTGTCGGTTTGCCATCTTTGACCATTATAGCAGAACCATGATTAATCCAATACTCGTCAAACCATTCTTCACCTAACTTGCTAAAAATTCCGTTTCCATTTTTTAAATCGTCAATGTCAACAATTGAACCAATATTTGCAGTATTTCCAGAGCCTTGCTTGTCGCTTGCAATTTTCCATTTTTCGGCTGCAAAAAAATCAAAATCCTTAATTACAGAAATTATAGATTTTAAATTCTTTACAGTTGTAACCTCACGTTCTCCAACTTTTTTATTGGGTGTTTCATATTCTTCCTGCAAATCCTCAACCTGGTATATCTCGGTTTCTGGAAAGTCTTCACTTGCCATCGTTCTTGAATAGATAATTCCGAGGCAGTAATGACCGAGATATTGATTGTATGGGAATTGGATATTTTTATCCTTGTCTCTTTCTTTAAAATATGCTCCGTGACTGCCTAAAGTAAATCCTGCTGTTTTATTGTTTCGCCTGAAAGTTGTTTTGATGTCAAGGGCAAATTTTACTTTTTCGTTTTTGTTATCTACAAAGGTTATATCAGGATACCAATTTTGTTTTTCTGCAAATATGATTTTATAACCATTATCTTCTGCAAACTGTAATAATTGTGGAAATATGTGAATTTCGAGAATTTTGGAAATGATTTTTGTATCAGCAGATATGGTATAAATGTTTTTAAAGACATCAATAAAACCTTTAACTGTCCAATCCCCATTGTTACTGGAAACGTATTTTTCAAGTTTGTTCGCAAACTTATCAAGTTCTTTTTTAAATGTTGATTTGTATTTTCCCTTGTCTTTCAGATTCATCTTCCAAATATACTAAAATTGTTGTTGGGGCTTAAAACCCACTCTTAGTTTTGTTACAGAAATAAATTATAATTACGCCCTGTGAAATATTATAACTATCGGTCTTTTTGAAACTTACAGTTAACGAACAAATAACCCGGATTTCTATTTTCATTCCTCTTCCACAAAAAGCTCCTTATCCGAAACAGCCTCCTGGCCAGCAGTTTCACGCGTATCTCTATAAATTTCCATAAATTTCTGAACCGCATTTCTTCCTTCTTTTCCCAGGTTAATAGAATAATTATTGACATACAGATCAATGTGTTTTTTCATCACATCAACTTCCATTTCCTGGGAATGTTCTTTTACGTAATCGCTTATTAAAGGATAATGCTCAAAAGCATATTCCATACTTTCTTTTATGAGCGCATCCACCTGCATCAAAATGTTTTCATCAATATTCCTTTTACCCACAATGCCTCCCAGTGGAATCGGGAAGGATGTTTTTTCTTCCCAGAAATTTCCGAGATCTATGATTTTAAACAGCCCTCTGTCCATATAGGTAAACCGGTTTTCATGAATGATAACGCCCAATACATTTTCCGATTCAAGAACTGAATTTTCTATCTCATCATATCTTTTAAAAATTTTCTTTTTTGCATTGGGAAATGCGAGTGAAAACAAAAGATGCGCGGTGGTATTTTCTCCGGGAATAACGATGGTATATTTTTCTACATTCTTAAATTCGACAGGCTTTTGAGAAATTAAAAGTGGCCCAACACCATTTCCCAGTGCACCTCCACTGTTAAGTACTATATAGCTTTTTGTAATTAATGGTAAAACGCCGTAACTGATTTTTGTAAAATCCAACGTTTCATTTATTGCGAGATGGTTCAATGTTTCCACATCTTCCAATCTTACATTAAAATGAAAATCTCCTGTATTTATCTTTTTGTTGACCAGTGCATCAAAGATAAAAGTATCGTTGGGACAAGGAGAAAATCCAAGTGTAAAATTCATAGTTGTTTATATTTTTTTATAAGTGCCAATAATTCTTTGTTCAGATTTCCGATTGCTCCTTTCATTTCCCATTTTGTTTTATCTCTTTCGCCCACAAAATTGGAAACGGCGCGTATTTGCAGAAATGCAATCTTTTGCTGGAGGCTTACATAATGAAAAGCGGCGCCTTCCATACTTTCTATATCAGCAGAAAATTTTTCTTTGGTAAACTGATTTTGCAAATGATTGTCTGTTATTTTATTTACTGTAACTGCTTTTGCAATCGGAATATTATTTTTTTCTAAAAGAGAATTGTTATTTACAAGCCATCCATTGGTGTAAGGAAAATCGTTTTTATTTATAAATTCCGTTTCAAAAAGTGTTTGGAGTTTTCCGTTTTCTTCTATCCCGCTATCTGCGAAAGTATCTGCTTTTACAAAAACAACTTGTCCTAAATTGAATTTAGAATGGAAAGTTCCGGCAATGCCAGCCTGTATTGCTAAATCATATTTTTTATCCAATAATTTTTTTGCAAAATGAAATGTTGTTGCTGCAATTCCAATGCCTGTTATCAATATATCTGCTTTAGTTTTCTCTTCTAAAAAAGGCTTAATCTCCAATTCTGTTGCAGCTACAATTAATACATTCATGGTGCAAATTTCGTATTTACAATCGTATTATGAGTTCAGGAGTTACCTTTGCGAAAATTTTCTTTCTCAAATGGTATTTTTGACCCGCATAGAACATTTTAATGCTGCGCATAAGCTTTATAATCCCAGTTGGGATAAAGAAAAAAATGAGATAATTTTTGGAAAATGTACCAATGAAAACTGGCACGGCCATAACTATGAATTGCATGTAACGATAAAGGGTGAAGTGGATGCTGATACAGGTTTTGTAGTCAATGTAAAAAATCTGAGCAAGTTGATTAATGAATTTGTTCTGGAAGAACTGGATCATAAAAACCTGAACCTGGATGTTGCATTTTTAAAAGGGAAAATGTGTTCTACAGAAAATCTTGCTATAGCAATCTGGCAACAATTATTTTCACGGTTGCAGAAAGGTGTAGAATTGCATTGTGTAAAGTTGTATGAAACTCCACGTATTTATGTTGAATATTTTGGGAAATAATTTTAATGATTTAGTTATATTTATAAGATGAACAATAGGGTATCAGTTTATAGAAAAGAACATTTTAATGCAGCGCATCGCTTGCATAATCCCGAATGGGATGAAGAAAAGAATTACGCTGTCTTTGGCAAATGCAATAATCCCAATTTTCATGGTCACAATTATGAATTGGATGTAAAGATTACCGGTGAACCCGGAACTGATACTGGCTTTGTAATTGACCTGAAATTTTTGAGCGATCTGATAAAAGAAAATGTTCTTGAAAAACTGGATCATAAAAACCTGAATCTCGATGTGCCGGAATTTTCCAATCTTAATCCTACTGTTGAAAATATAACCATCGTTATTTATAATATTTTGCGGAGCAAAATTGATGATAAACTTGATTTGCAAATCCGATTGTATGAAACACCCAAAAATTTTGCAGAATATCCTGTTTCTTAATTTTTTTTATTAATAAAATATTTCACTTTATGGCTTATAAAAGAATTGAACATTATGATGAAGATGTTACAAAGGGCTTGATGAAAAACTACCGTGATACGATCAGGTTGATTGGCGAAGATCCTGATAGGGAAGGGTTGTCAAAAACACCTGAACGTATCGCAAAAGCAATGCAGTACTGTACGCAGGGCTATGGAATAAATGCAAAAGAAATTTTGAATTCCGCCAAATTTCATGAAGAGATGAGTGAAATGATTATAGTTAAAAATATTGAATTGTACAGCATGTGCGAGCATCACATGTTACCGTTTTTCGGTAAGGCGCATATCGCCTACATACCCAATGGATGGATTACAGGATTGAGCAAGCTCGCGCGGGTGGTAGATGTGTTTGCAAGAAGATTGCAGGTGCAGGAAAGATTAACGACAGAGATTTTGAATGCCATACAGGAAGCTTTGAATCCTTTAGGAGTAGCAGTTGTGATAGAAGCAGAGCATTTATGTATGATGATGCGCGGAGTTCAAAAACAAAATTCTGTTACTACCACATCAGCCTTTTATGGTGAATTTGAAAAGCAGACTACCCGCAATGAATTTATCAACCTGATACAGGCAGATCTCGTAAAAAGAAGATAAAAAATAAATTTATGGCACACGCATTTGTTTTTCCCGGACAAGGATCCCAGTTTATCGGAATGGGAAAGAAATTATATGACGAAGATGAACAGGCAAAATTACTTTTTGACGAGGCAAACGATATTCTCGGCTTTCCTATTTCAGAGATAATGTTTTTTGGAACTGCTGATGAATTAAAACAGACAAATGTAACTCAGCCTGCTGTTTTTTTGCATTCTGTAATTGCTTTTAAAACTATTGCACAAACCTGGCCTGATATGGTTGCCGGACATTCTCTCGGAGAGTTTTCGGCATTGGTAGCAAACGAATGTTTGAGTTTTGAAGATGCTTTAAAATTGGTTTCGATAAGAGCAAAAGCGATGCAAAAAGCGTGTGAAATAAACCCTTCCACCATGGCTGCCATCCTTGCGCTCGATGATAAAAAAGTAGAAGAAATTTGTGCATCTATTACAAATGAAATCGTAGTTGCAGCTAATTATAATTGCCCTGGACAGATCGTTATTTCAGGTTCTATAAAAGGAATTGAAGAAGCTTGTATTTTATTAAAAGAAGCAGGTGCCAAACGCGCTTTAATACTTCCTGTTGGTGGCGCATTTCATTCGCCATTGATGCAGCCGGCAAAAGAAGAATTATCTGATGCGATTGAAAAAACTAAATTTAATACACCATTTTGCCCCGTTTATCAAAACGTAGTTGCAAAAGCGGTTACTGACCCTGCGGAAATAAAATCAAACCTGATAGCTCAATTGACCGGATCAGTAAGGTGGACACAAACCATAGAACAAATGGTTGCAGATGGCGCAACGGAATTTACTGAATGTGGCCCCGGTAAAGTATTACAGGGATTGGTTTCAAAAATTAACAGAGAAGTAAAAGTTGACGGGATAGGATAAAGAATGGAAGGAATCTTAAATATTTGTTCCTGCTCGAATTCCCGCCCGGATAACCGGTCGGACGGGGACTCGTTCAGGCGGCGGGTTTACGGCATAACTTATTTTTTTTAAACTGCCTATCCCTTTCGGTCAAGTAAAAATTTATAATTTTGCTGCATGAGTATTATTGAGCAATACCCGAGACATTTTCAAGAATTCCTTGCACAATTCAAAAACGAGAATGACTGTTGGGATTATATATTTCAAATAAGATGGCCAAATGGCTTTGTATGTCCCAAATGT